>OLPZ01002156.1_pt1 | contig 11696 bp, 7 predicted proteins | sample 1672711 | NCBI WGS metagenome assembly OLPZ01 (sample SAMEA3136716, study PRJEB25190) | human gut metagenome
GTGCCGGCGCCCGCGATTGCCCCTTCGTCGCGCAGGAGGGCCGCGATGTCGACATCCGGGTTTTGATAGGCGATATCCAACAGCTCAATGAAGTCGCGGATCACCTCGCGCGGCGTAAGATGCGTGTCTGCCCCCACACGACCAAACTCGATCTGCAGGAAGGCAGCGAGGTCCTTGTCGGTGATAGTGTCTTCGTAGCCAAAGTAGCCCGCATGGATCTGGCCGAGCTTCTCAATCAATACCAGCAGCTCCTCATAGGTGAGGGGGTGCAAGCGAATGATGGGGGCCAACATGTCGCGCATGTCCTCGCGCGCAAAACGCCCCTGCGTAAGACGGCTGCGAAGGGCCTCGTAGCTAAAGACGCCGCGACGGCGATCTTCGATGGAGGTAGGCGTGCCGCCCATGATGATGCCCAGGTGGTGCGCTTTGCCCTGTAGGGTATCGTTGTACATGGTGAGAATCTTCTCGTAGTTGTACTGGCGCGTGATGGCGTTGGGGATCTTGTAGAGGTTCACGAGCTCGTCGATCATGACGATGAGACCCTTGTATCCGGCACCAACGAGAAAACGCGCGAGCAGCTTGACGTAGTCGTACCAATCGTCGTCGGTGATGATGGTCGAAGTTCCCAGGTCGGCCTTGGCCTCGGTTTTGGTGCGATATTCGCCGCGCAGCCAGCGGGCGACGCAGCTTTTTACCTCGTCGTCGCCTTCGAGGGTCGCGGTGCGATAGCGCACGAGCATGCGCGCGAAGTCGAATCCGTGGACCATCTCTTCAAGCTCGTCAAGCTGTGCACGCATCTGCGATTCGTCATCGTCGCCCGTGTCTTCGCTCGCGCGAATATCGAGCGTTGAGGCGACCCAGCGGTCCAAGATGAGGTTGAGGGCGCCGCCTTCGGGGCGCGTCTTGGTGGAGAGGTTGCGAATGAGCTCGCGGTAGGTGGCAAGCCCCTGGCCCTGGCCTCCCTGCAGACGCCGCTCGGGGGAGAGGTCGGCGTCGGCAACTACAAAGCCTTCACCCATGGCATGCGTGCGGATGGTCTGCAGCAAGAAGCTCTTGCCGGCGCCGTAGCGTCCAACCAGGAAGCGGAAGCTTGCGCCGCCATCGGCAATGAGGGAAAGATCGGTTAAAAGCGCGCGAATCTCGGTCTCGCGACCTACGGTGATGTAGGGCAGGCCGATGCGCGGCACGACGCCGCCTTTGAGCGAGTTGAGAATCACGGCTGCCACGCGTTTGGGTACGCGCGGCACGGTATTGGACAAATCGGTCATGCGAGCATCTCCTCCACGTCTTCGCGGTAGTCTTCGATGATCTGCGGACCGTCTGGTCCGTACTCGATTGCGGTATCTCCAAGCAGGTCGAACAGGGCCTCGTTGATGGCGTCGACCATCATATCTTCGCTTGTGGACACGGCGGATAGCGCGTGCGTGCGGGCGGCTGTGTCCGATGCGAGAAGGGCAGTCAGGTATTGGGTCTGGTTGGCATTGAGGGGGTGCGAGGTGTCGTTGCCCGATGCGGGGTCGGTGACGGTGGGTGTGAGGCCTTTCGCACCGGCGCCGAAGGGTGTAGTTGCGGCAGCGCTGGCGAGTGGAGACGCGGCCTTTGTCGAGCACACGGCGATATTCTGCGCCGTTTCGGGCAGATGGGGCTGCTGCGAAATGTCCGCCGCGGGGCTATCGTTGCGCACGGGCTCGTCCGCTTTATCTGCGACCGCTGTTGATTTGTCGAGCATTGCTTCGGCAGGCAATGACTCGACAGATGACGTGCTGCTTGTGGCGGTCTCGTTCGCGCCGATACCCTCGTCACGCTCTTCGTCGATGAGCAGCGCCTCGCGCACTTCGGCGGCGGCGTTTCGAATCTTATGCAGGCGAGAAAGGTCGATAGTAACCTCGACGGGGCGATGCGCGAGTGCCCAGGCATGGCGTTCGGATACCTCGCGTTCGATCATCTTCGCTATGTACTTGGGGACGTCGCTCTCCTTGAGGGGATGGGCATAATCCCAGGTTTCGCGCATGGCGTAATCGACCGCTCGCATAACCGAGCCGAGCTTGGGGTTGCGTGCTCGCCCTCCTCGATACTTTTGACAGCTCCAATAGCCTTTCTGGCAGCGATAACGATGGGCTTCGTCCAGCTCATAGTCGCAATCGGGGTGCTTTTGGGGGTCGAAGAAAACCGCCGAGGCAAACATCGTGTAGGGGAGCGAGATGTTCTCGCCAAACAGACTTTCGATAAGGGGAAGCTTGCGATGCTTGGCGTAGTGCTCCGCCAGACGCAGGTAGACGGCGCACGCCACGTGGCGAAGATCGTCGTAATGGTCCTTGGCGAATTTAGAGTTGGCGATGCGATAGGTTGAGAGCGTGTCGATGGCACGGAAGAGAGGCTCTTCGACTTCGGGGTTCGGCGGCATGAGGATCGGGGCGCCGCCGCGGGAGGGGGTGTTTTGTTGGGGAGCCTGTTGTTCGGCTATGGCTTGCGCGTGTCTGAGCGCGATAAGCGCGTGGTCGAACTCGAGGGTGCGGCTGTCTTCCAAAAGCGATGCCGGCAGGTTGTGATAGACAACATAGTCTGCCAACCAGACGCGGACGTAGCGGTCGAGCTCGGGGGCAAAGGTGCGGTAGGTCTCCCAAAAAGACTTGATGGCCCGAAAGCCGTCTTGCGCGTCGGCGCAACCGATGCCGCAGAGCAGCTCGTAGAGGTAGACAAAGGCAAAGGAGAGCGAGGTTTCCTCCACGTTGCCGGCACGTACCTGTGTACGCCAGGTAAAGTAGCCGCGAAGCTGCCGGTCGCTCATGGCGTTGTACGTGGGCGAGTAGGCTTTGAAGGTTCCCTGATAGGGGCAGTCGTCTTCGAAATCGGCCATGAGGGTTGCTTGAAGGTAGAAAAACTCATCCTCGCTAAGCCACCGTCCGCGCCCGCCGTTGGCACCTTCTTGCCAGCGCGAAATGGCGCGCATCTCGCGGTAGCGGTCTGGCATATACGAGGACATCTGGCGCCCTGTGAAGATGATGGGTTCGTCGTTGTAGCGCGTCGAAGAGAAATGTGAGCTTTTATGGATGCGCTCGTCGGCATGCAGTTTTGCAATGAGCGCATTGATGTCTCTATCCATGTTTTCGAGTGTCACGGACGCCTCCTCTCTTCATTTAGACTAGCTAATCATCATAGCACAGAAGCAAACAGATGTTCGTTTCTGTGAGGAGCTCTGTAAGGAGATGGGTATGGACCTGCAGATAGGCAGAGGCGGCGGCACGCGGCGCTCCGACGCCGGGTGCATCCAGCTGCAGGGCCTCGTTCGAGTTCCTGGCAGAGTTGTTGACTTTCTCGACGTCGCGCGGCGCGAATGTGTGGCGGTAATTCGTTCATTTCCGATTGAGTGGCGGCTAAACGTGCATCTAAGACTCATTTTCGACGAAAAGATGCTTCAAAAACCGCCATTCGTTTGGAAATGCGCGAAAAGCCGCCAGTCGATTTGAAGCGCTGCTGCGGGAATGCGCGAGAAACCGCCGCTCAACGGGAGACAACGCTGCGTGTGTGCGCCGGAAGGCCCGATGTGTACGAAAAACCGCCACTCGATTTGAAGCGCTGCCGCGGGAATGCGCGAAAAGCCGCCAATTGTCTGTGGGTGTTGTCTTTTTGGCGTCACGCGGTCGATGCACACCGCTCGCTACGTCGTCTTTTGGCGCATCACGCGGTGCCGTGGAGGGTGCGAAATCACGGCGCCGTGGTGGCTTGCGAAATCGGGGCACGCGGCCCATGGTGCCGGCGCATGAAAAAGGGTGCGAGCCAACAAGGCCCGCACCCCAATCAAGACGAGATGCTCCACTGTGGCCCACGTCTCAAGCAAGATGAAACGCTCGGCGAGAGGCGCTCACACACCCGCCTTTACGCGGCCTCTTCGAACTGCGAGTTGTACAGCTCGGCATAGAAGCCGCCGCGAGCGAGGAGCTCCTCGTGGGTGCCTTCCTCCACGATATCGCCGTCGCGCAGGACGAGGATGACATCGGCATTGCGAATCGTGCTCAGACGATGCGCAATCACGAAGCTCGTACGTCCTTCCATAAGGGTATCCATGGCGCGCTGGATGAGTTCCTCGGTACGCGTGTCGACGTTTGAGGTTGCCTCATCCAAAATCAGCGCGGGACGGTCGGCAAGCACCGCGCGGGCGATGGTCACAAGTTGACGCTGGCCCTGGGAGAGGTTTGTTCCCTCCTCGTTGATCATGAAGTCGTAGCCGCCGGCGAGCGTGTGGATAAAGTGGTCGCAGCGCGCCGCCTTGGCTGCGGCTTCGACCTCCTCATCGGTGGCGTCGGGGCGTCCATAGCGAATGTTCTCGCGGATCGTGCCGTTGAACAGCCACGTGTCCTGCAACACCATGGCGAACTGCTCACGCAGGGCCGCACGGTCCCAGTTGCGCACGTCGACACCGTCGACACGCAGGCTGCCGCCGTCAACGTCATAGAAGCGCTGGAGCAGCTTGATGAGCGTGGTCTTGCCGGCTCCCGTGGGGCCGACGATCGCCACGGTCTGGCCGGGCAGGGCATCGCAGGTGAAGTCGTGAATGATGGTCTTGTCGGGCGAGTAGCCAAACTTGACGTGCTCGAACTCCACATGCCCCTGGCGCTTCTCGGGAATCTGAGGGACTGCGGCTTGCTCCTCCTCGGGCGCTGCCAAAAACTCGAAGACGCGCTCGGTAGCGGCTGCCATGGACTGCATCGTGTTGCTTACGTTGGCGAGCTGCTGCACGGGCTGGGTGAAGTTGCGCACGTACTGGATAAAGCTCTGGATATCGCCCGGGGTGGCGTTGCCCGTGAGCGCGAGCTGCGCGCCCACCACAACTACGGCCACGTAACCCATATTGCCCACCAGGCTCATGAGCGGCATCATCAAGCCGGAGAGGAACTGCGAGCGCCAGCCCGAGATGAACAGACGGTCGTTTTTCTCGTCGAACTCTGCCACGGAGGCATCGGCGCGGTCGAACACCTGGATGACGTTTTGACCGGCGAAGTCTTCCTCGATAATGCCGTTGACGGCGCCAAGGACCTGCTGTTGCTCACGAAAATATGGTTGCGAGAAGTGCATCATCACGCCCATGATCGCGGCGGCGACCGGCAGCGTGACCACGACGACGCCGGTGAGCGGCAGACTGATGGATAGCATCATCACGAGCACGCCGATAATCTGCGTGATGGAGGTGATGAGCTGCGTCACGGACTGGTTGAGGCTTTGTCCCAGCGTGTCGACATCGTTTGTGATGCGCGAGAGCACGTCGCCCTTGCTGTGGCCGTTGAAGTAGCTCATGGGGATGACGGTGATCTTCTGGGCGATCTCCTTGCGCATGCGATAGCAGATCTTTTGCGTGACGCCTGTCATGAGCCAGCCCTGGACGAGGTTGCATGCGGAGCTAGTGAGGTAGAGACCCAGCAAGAGCAGCAGCGTCTTGGCGATCCAGTCAAAATCGACCGCACCGGTGCCTTGGACCTTGGCGACAAGGCCCTCAAAGAGCTTGGTGGTCACCTGGCCCAAGACCTTGGGGCCCACGATGTTGAAGATGACCGAGGCCATGGCGAAGGCGGCGGCAAAGAAAACGGCCACTTTGTGGCGACCCACATAGCTCAAGAGCTTGAACATGGTGCCCTTGAAATCCTTGGGCTTTTCGACCACGCGGCCGGGTCCGCGCCTGCCCATGGGGCCTGCCTGCCGTGCTTGGCGCTTGGGCGCCTCGGTTTTGCTCATCTCGTCGGCCATTAGCGGACACCTCCTTCCTGAGCGCTGCCATCCATGACGGCGGCGATTTCATCTTCACTGAGCCCGAGCTCCCGTGCGGAGAGCTGCGACTGGGCGATTTCAAGATAGGCGGGGCAGCGGCGCAAGAGCTCCTCGTGCGTACCTTGACCCACGACCGCGCCCTCGTCGAGCACGATGATCTGGTCTGCATGCATGATCGTGGCGATGCGCTGGGCCACCACGACGAGCGCTGCGTCCTTCTGGGTGCGTGCGAGCTCTTCGCGCAGCAAGGCGTCGGTCTTGTAATCGAGCGCGCTGAACGAGTCGTCGAAGACCACGACCTCGGGGCGCTTTGCCAAGGCGCGTGCGATGGAGAGGCGCTGGCGCTGGCCGCCGGAGACGTTGGATCCGCCCTGGCTGATTTCTGAGGCAAAGCCGCCTTCGCGTTCCTCGATGAAGTCGCTGGCCTGCGCGATGCGGGCCGCTTCGCGCATGTCCTCGTCCGTCACGGATTCGCCGGCGAACTTGAGGTTCGATTCGACGGTGCCGGAGAAGAGCATGCCCTGCTGGGGGATATACCCCACGCGGCGACGAAGCTCGGAGAGCGGAAGATCGCGCACGTCGATGCCATCGAGCAGAATCTGGCCGCCGGTGACGTCGTACAGGCGCGGAATAAGCTGTACAAGCGTCGACTTGCCCGAACCCGTGGAGCCGATGATGCCAAGCATCTGGCCGGCGCGTACGGTAAAGCTCACGCCGCCGATGACGTCCTGGCGAGCATCGGGGTACTGGAAGCTCACGCCGCGGAATTCAAGCTGCCCGTGAACGCCGTCTGCCGCAGGGAGCTTGGGGGTCCGAGGCTCCTTGATGGAGCTCTCGGTGGCGAGCACCTCCTCTACACGTTCAACGGCGACCTCGGCGCGCGGCAGCATGACCGAGACCATGGTCAAGATCATGAACGCCATGACGATCTGCATGGTGTAGGAGATGAAGGCCATCATGTCGCCCACCTGCATGACACCGTCGGAGACGCCGTGGCTGCCTGCCCAGACGATAAGGACGGTCACGCAGTTCATGACGAACATCATGAGCGGCATCATGAAGCTCATGGCGCGGTTGGTGAACAGCTGCGTTGTCATGAGGTCGCATGACGCTTCGTCAAAACGCTCGAGCTCATGCTCTTGCCGGCCAAAGGCGCGGATGGGCATGATGCCGTCGAGAATCTCGCGTGCCACGAGGTTCACGCGGTCTATGTACTTTTGCATCTTCTTGAACTTGGGCATGGTGAGGCCCATGAGCACACCTACGACGGCCGAGACCGCGATGACTGCCACGCCGATGGTCCACTCCAGGCCGGTGTGAGTAGCGAGCACGCGCATAACGGCCACGATGCCCATGATCGGCGCCATCATGACCATGCGGATAAAGAGCGTGGTTGCCATCTGGATCTGCTGGATATCGTTGGTGCAGCGCGTGATGAGCGATGCCTGGCTAAACTTGCCCACTTCGGCAGGCGAGAAATGCATGACCTTATTGAATGTCTTGCGGCGCAGGTCGCGCGCGATGGTGCAGGCGGTGTGCGAGGCGACGGCGCCCGTGAGGATAGTCGCCACAAGGCTAACGGCGCACAGGGAGAACATCTTGACGGACGTGCTTGCAAGATAGGAGTTCTGAACATCACTCAGGGAGATGCCCTGCGCCTTGTATTCCTGCTGCACGTAGGTGATGGCGCGCTGGGTGACAATGGATCCGCTCATGGAGCCCATCTCGTCGGCCATCTTGTTGGCGCCCTCGACGAGCTTTGAGCGCTCAACAAGGCCTCCCTCGACAGCGATACGCATGCTCTTCATGGTGATCTTGCCGCCGTCGGTATCGATCTGCTCTTGCATCTTTGCCGCCGCCTGTGCCTTTTGCTGCATGGCGGCAAGCTCCTCGGGGGTCATGGTTGCCATCTGCTCGGGCGTAGGCGCGGAGGCACCGGCCTTTTCGCTCGATTCCTTACCGGTCATGTCGTTCATCGAGCTGGCGTCGATGCCCTGCTCGAGCGAGAGCGCAACGGTTTCGGGCAGGCTCATGATATTTGTGAGCGCACCCTCGTCCCCGCGGTCCTCTTCGGAGCCGATGTAGGTACGGATGCCGCTGCCATCGGCTTTGCTGTAGGCCGCCTCGACTCTCTTGGCGTCGCCTTCGGTCATGAAGAACTCAAGGTCCGAGAGGGATTCATCGCGGATGGTGTCGGGCACCGGAGAGGTGATGCCCCCTTGCTGGATGCCCACGTCGACGATCTCGCTCATATAGTTGGGCAGCGCTAGGTCGGCGTTGCAGCTGATGACGATCAAGCCGATGGCGACAAGCAGCGCCAGGATGTGGTTTTTGAAGAGCTTAATGATGCGCATACGCGGCCTCCTTTCTTAGTTGTTGGTCGTTGGTGTATCGGAAAAGCCGTCTTTTGGCTTGGGGTTTTCGCTATAGAGGATTTCGCGCAGTCGCGCTCCCTGGTTCTTTTCGATGATTTCGTTCATGCGGTGAACGAGGCGCACGAGCTCATGGGCATCGTCGGACCCGAGCTCAGCAAGAAATTCGCCGGTCTTGCGCCTGGAGAGCCTGCGCTTCTCTTCCAGGGCGGCAACGCCGCGATCGGTAACGTTGACGATTACGCGTCGGCGGTCGGTTTTGTCGGGTTCACGGGTTATCCAGCCTTTTGTCTCGAGGCTCCGCAGGATATTCGCAACGCGAGGAGTGGAGATCCAGGCACGGTCGGCAATCTGGGAAGGGCTGAGCTTTCCGTCTGCAAGCATGAGCGCGCGCATGACTGCCATTTCGCCCGAGACGGTGTTGCTCACGCACGTCGACATGAATCGGCGCATCGAGCTGAATTCGCGAATAAGTTGCTGTGCGAGGTCTTCACATTCGTCTGTCACGCAAACTCCTTAACACTAGAAACAATTACGGGGGATAACAGTACCCATGCCGCCGTTGGATAGACAGCTTGATGCAAAATCTTCAAATTATCGGAGAAGTCTGGCGGGGTCTTGTTGACTGTTATGGCAGGTAAGCGTGGCTGGCGAGGATGCGCTTATCTTTCGCTATCGATGCCAAATTGCCTGGTGAAGGCGAAGAATCGGGTAAAGTCCCGGCTGCGCGCAGATAAGGTCGCAGGGGTCTTCGTGTCCAATGGAGCGCATTGCCTTTTCGAGAGGTTCGCCCAGACGCGCGGCGCATACGAGCAGGTCGATCGCCTGCGAGATAGGGCGACGATAAGCGCCAAGGCGTGGGAGACGGTACAGGTGCTCGAAGGTCTCGGCACCGCCAAGGAGTAACGCGCCTCCCCAGTTGGCGCCCATCTGCTCGATGTCATGTTGCAATGCGGTGAGTGCCTGATGCTCAGTTTCCTGCGGGCTCGAATCGCTTTGGGCGACAGCGTATATAAGGGGGTTGTTGGGGCAGGGGAGGCTCTTGACGATGCTGTCAATCGCTTTGCTGGGCACGCATGCATGGGTGCTTTTGGCAGCAAGGGGGAAGACGAGCACGAGCGATGCCGGCTCTGCCTGCCGCGTCGCTTCCTGCCATGTTTTGAGCTCCGCCAACTCGACCTTTGGCGCCTGTGTCTTGGAGAGGCGCGAATAGGCGGCAACGGCGTCGGCGAAGTCACGGGCGATAGCACGGGAAATGCGCAGTTGCTTCGCTGCGACGGCGGGCTCGGCGCTGCTGTCACAGGCGGATAGCACGATGATGCGGCGTTGGGTTTTATCTCTCATCTTGCCTTCCTTCCTGGGCTCTGGCGGCTCCGACTCCCCTTGGGTCGCGAATCGGTTCTTTTGCAGGAAAATGCCTACTGCACAAACTCGTCCGGGTGGACTATCCTGTAACGGCTCAAATGATACTCGGATTGGATCGCCATGCCGCGCTCTCTGAACACATCGCTCGTGAGGCTCAAATCCTCAGGCATTCGCCGCATCAACGCTCTTGCAGCCCAGCACCCAGGTTGCATTGCGCTTGCTCTTGGCGAGCCCGAGTTCGATACGCCGCAGGAAATTCGCGACGAGGTGACTCGCGCCCTCCAGCGTGGCGAGACCCATTATCCGCCCAACAACGGAACCCCGTTCTTGCGCAGGAGCATCAGCGAGTATATGTCTGCCCAGGGTTTTGATTACGCTCCGGACAATGTCATCGTGACCGATGGCGCCACCGAGGCGCTGCATGCGACCTTGCTCGCGATGCTCGAGCCCAACGACGAAGTCATCATCCCCACGCCCGCCTTTGGCCTGTACGAATCCATCGTGCGCGTGAACCATGCCTTCCCGGTCTTTCTGGACACGGCGCGTGCGGATTTCCAGATTGATGAGGATGCCCTACGCGACCGCGTGACGCCGGCGACCAAGGCCATTGTCATTTGCTCGCCCAACAATCCCACCGGCTGCATCTTCAATGCGGCTTCGCTCGATGCCGTGTCGCGTGTCGCTGCCGAGACGGGCATCTACGTAATCTGCGACGATGTGTACAACCGCTTGGTATACACAGACGGTTACGAGCGTTTTGCGCTGCGCCATCCGGAGCTGCGCGAGCAGACCGTGGTGGTCGATAGCTTCTCCAAGCCCTGGGCCATGACCGGTTGGCGTATCGGTTGGCTTGCCGCCGACCCTTCGCTTGCCGTGCAAATCGCGAAAGCGCATCAGTATATGGTGTCGTCTGCTGTCTCGTTCGAGATGCCGGCGGCAGCGGCTGCGCTCTCGGTGGACCCCGCTCCCATGCTCGAGACGTATCGTGCTCGTCGCGCACGCGTCCTTGCAGCGCTCGAGAAGATGGGTCTTTCGGTGGTGGAGCCCGCCGGCGCCTTCTACGTCTTCCCCTCCATCAAAGGTACGGGTCTAACGTCTGAGCAGTTCTGCACCCGAGCCATCGAGGAGGCCGGCGTAGGCCTGGTCCCCGGTTCGTGTTTTGGCAGCGAAGGGTACGTACGTCTTTCTTACTGTGTTTCCGACGAAGACCTCGACGAGGGCCTGCGCCGCCTGGATCGCTTCGTGGCAGAGCTGTAGCTAGTCGAGTGGGTATAGCCCTGCCTGTCCGTGGTCGGGTACTGCGGTTTGGCTAGATTCCGCACGCAAAGAAACGTCCAGTGGACGTTTCGTCTTGCGCAGGACTTGACCGAAGCCAAACCGCAGTGGCCGGACGTGGGCAGGCTGGGCGCCCTGGTGGAGATGCGCTCCGCTTTTGTCCTCTTTGTGCGCAACTCGTGTGCATGGTTGACTCTTTTGGAGCACCTCGTCATACTAACGAAGGTTCACGCACGAATCCGCTGCCAGAGACAGCCGGTGCTGCGGCGCGCAAGCGTCAAGGCTTAATGGGAGATCCCGCCAGCCGAGGTGGTCGAGTAGATATGTCTTCTCGCCCCCGTCGCTCTATGCAGCGCGGGGGCTTTTCTTTTTCTGACATGCCCCCGTCACGTCTTATTTGGCGGGTCCGTGCCCGGAAAAAGAAACAAGGAGGTGTATTTCATGCCACAGCAGTACAAGATCGACAAGGTTGCCGAGATCGAGTCTTGCATCGAGCAGAACGCTGGTCTGTTTGTCGTTTCCTACAACGGCCTGACCGTTATGCAGGCTCAGGAGCTCCGTCACGCGCTTCGCGAGTGCGGCGCCCAGATGAAGGTCTACAAGAACAACCTTGCCAAGATCGCTCTCAAGAACCAGGAGCAGCCCGAGATCGACGAGCTTCTCGCCGGCCCCAACGCTTATGTGTTCTACGAGACCGAGCCCGTGGAGGCCGCTAAGGCCCTCAAGACGTTCGCCGAGAAGTCCAAGGGCGTCCTTGAGATCAAGGGCGGTATCTCCGACGGTAAGGCCGTCACTGCCGATGAGGTCAAGGCTATCGCCGAGCTTCCCACCAAGGATCAGCTCCTCGGTCAGCTCGCCGGTCTTATCAGCGGTTTCGCTCGCGACATCGCTGTCTGCGTCAACGGCGTTTCCTCTGGTCTCGCT
>OLPZ01002162.1_pt1 | contig 11660 bp, 10 predicted proteins | sample 1672711 | NCBI WGS metagenome assembly OLPZ01 (sample SAMEA3136716, study PRJEB25190) | human gut metagenome
ATCTTTATGTTTAAGAAAAAAGAATGTTATCTTTGCGGAGGTAAATTGATTGATGGCCGTTGCAGTTCCTGCGGGCTGGATAACACAAAGCTGGAGAAAAAGAATTACAGGCTGAATGAGAGCAGCTTTGATCGCAAGAAAAAAATGACATATTCCCAGAAACGACAGAATGAGACTGGAGAGAGAAAAAAACGGGAGAAAAAGCAGGATGCGGGACATCTCTGTGAGAGTCATAACGGAAAAGAACGCAGACAGAATATCAGCAAAAAGAAAATCCGCGGATGGAAATCCCACAGACAGGGCAGATGCAGCCAGGTGGGCCGACGATATTTAATCCGGCAAGGAAGGTTCATGCAGGATCTTACGAGGAACAGAAAAAGGCAAGGAAAATCAGTGGAATTCTTGCGGGAATCATCGTAGCAATCGTAGCATTTACAAGCATTGCAGGTTCCGTTGGTGATTTCATTTCCTCATTTGGTGATGATTTTCATTCCTTAGATTATGACTGGAATGATGATGGCAGCGAAGTGGATTCTGAGTATGATCCATATATGAATACAACGAGAGAACTTTCTGAGACAGGAGCAACTTATGATTGTGTATTAGGATATGGGGAGTATGAGATCGGAGCACAGATCCCGGAAGGAACTTATGAAGTGGAGCTTGTCTCAGGAGAAGGCTCCATGCAGCAGGATGATCCTGAGAATTCGATTTATTACTATTCTTATTTTAGTGAAGATGAGTCAGATACGGATGCAGGAGATTATCTGGATGATGTGAGACTGTATACAGGAGGTCATCTGAAGATTGATACAGGACTGGTTGTCCAGTTTCATTCTGAGAATGCACAGACGGAACAGATGCAGCTGGAAGAAAATCCACTGACGGAACAGGTAACATTGAAAGCCGGAAACACTTATACGGCGGGAACAGATTTCCCGGCAGGATGGTATGATGTGACCGAGGCATCAGGAGTTGACTGGGCGGAGCTTCATTACAAGATTTATCTTGGTGATTTTTATGATAAGGAAAATGAAAATCTCAATTATGAAAATTATGGACTCTGGTTTTATGATACAGATGGATCAGAATCTTATAGAAATGCAGTTTTCCCGGAGGGAACGGAGCTGGAAGTGGATGATGGGGACTTAATCCTGACGCCGTCCGGCTCAGTAAAAAACCAGAATTATGACAGTTTCTATGATATGTACCGCTACAGGTCGCAATAAGCTGAGAAATTTATGATACTGATTTTGGAAATTGTCAGGATTAGCAAAGACAGAGTAGAAAGAAAGGATGATTAAATTGGCAAATAAAATATCCGATGAAACAATCGAGTATGTAGGAATCCTTGCAAAGCTGGAACTTTCAGAGGAAGAGAAAGAAGCAGCGAAAAAAGACATGGAGCAGATGCTGGATTATATAGATACATTAAATGAACTTGACACAGCAGGAATCGAACCGATGTCTCATGTATTTCCGGTACAGAATGTGTTCCGTGAAGATGTTGTGACAAACGGAGATAACAAAGAAGCGACACTTGCGAATGCACCACTTCGTAAAGAGGACAGTTTTGAAGTGCCGAAGACAATTGGTTAAGGGAGTGAGAGCAGATGGATTTATTAAAACTTACAGCCCTTGAACTGGGCGAGAAGATCAAAGCAAAAGAAGTAACTGTACGAGAAGCAGTTGATGCAGTGATCGGACAGATCAAAGAAGCAGAGTCAGAGATTCACAGCTTTGTGACGATAGATGAAGAAGGTGCTTATGCACAAGCGGAGGAAATTCAGAAGAAAATAGATGTGGGCGAACTGACAGGTCCACTTGCAGGAGTTCCGGTTGCAGTAAAAGATAATATGTGTATCGAGGGACAGCTTACCACATGTAGTTCAAAGATTCTTTCCAACTTCAAACCGACCTATACGGCAGAGGCAGTTGAGAACCTCAGAAAAGCAGGAGCGGTTATCATTGGTAAGACAAACATGGATGAATTTGCCATGGGAAGTACAACAGAGACGTCTTATTACGGACCGACACGCAATCCGCACAACACAGCGCATGTTCCGGGAGGTTCTTCCGGTGGTTCCTGTGCGGCAGTGGCAGCATCCGAATGTTATTATGCACTTGGATCTGATACCGGCGGATCCATTCGTCAGCCGAGTTCTTTCTGTGGAGTTGTCGGACTAAAACCAACTTATGGAACCGTTTCCCGATATGGACTTATCGCGTACGGATCTTCTTTAGATCAGATTGGACCGGTAGCGAAAGATGTATCGGATTGTGCGGCAATTCTTGAAGCAATTGCATCCCATGATCCGAAGGACAGCACTTCCATGGATCGTGATGATTGTGATTTCACAGAAGCACTTGTCGATGATGTGAAAGGACTCCGTATTGGAATCCCAAGAGATTATATGGGAGAAGGTCTGGATCCTGAAGTAAATGATGCTGTGATGAAGGCAGCAAAAGTACTCGAAGAAAAGGGTGCGATTGTTGAGGCGTTTGATCTGCGACTTGTAAAATATGCAATCCCTGCTTATTATACGATCGCAGATGCAGAGGCAAGTTCTAACCTGGAACGTTTTGATGGTGTGAAATATGGTTATCGTACGAAAGATTACGATGGACTTCATAACATGTACAAGAAAACACGTTCAGAAGGATTTGGTCCTGAAGTAAAGAGAAGAATCATGCTTGGATCTTTTGTCTTAAGTTCAGGATATTATGATGCCTACTATCTGAAGGCACTTAGAACAAAAGCTTTAATCAAGAAAGAGTTTGACCGTGCATTCCGTAATTATGACATCATTCTCGGACCGGCAGCACCAACAACTGCTCCGGAGCTTGGAAAGAGCTTAAGTGATCCGATGAAGATGTATTTGGGAGACATTTATACAATCTCAGTCAATCTTGCAGGTCTTCCGGGAATGAGCGTTCCGGTTGGAAAAGATAGCAAAGGACTTCCAATCGGTATGCAACTGATCGGAAATGTATTTGAAGAAAAAACTTTGATCCGTGCAGCATATACCTATGAGTGTGCGACAAAGAAGATGCATGAAACACCGGCATCTGTCGGTCTTATGTCAGAAAAGGAGGTGCGTTAACAATGGCAAAGCAGTATGAGACAGTCATTGGACTGGAAGTGCATATTGAGCTGGCTACAAAGACAAAGATCTTCTGTGGATGCAGCACAGAATTCGGTGGCGCACCGAATACACATACTTGTCCGGTATGTACAGGTATGCCGGGATCGCTACCGGTGTTGAATAAACAAGTTGTAGAATATGCTATGGCGATTGGTCTTGCAACAAACTGTAAGATTACACAGGTATGCAAATTTGACCGTAAAAACTATTTCTACCCGGATAACCCGCAGAACTATCAGATTTCCCAGCTGTATCTCCCGATTGCCAGAGATGGATATGTAGAGATCGAGAGTGGTTCAGGAAAGAAGAAAGTAAGAATCCACGAGATGCATATGGAAGAAGATGCAGGTAAGCTGGTTCATGATGAGTGGGATGATACTTCACTTGTCGATTATAACCGAAGCGGTGTGCCACTTGTAGAGATCGTATCTGAACCGGATATGCGTTCCGCAGAAGAAGTTATTTCTTATCTTGAGAAGCTTCGTATGATCGTGCAGTATTTAGGCGCATCAGATTGTAAGCTTCAGGAAGGTTCTATGCGTGCTGATGTCAACCTGTCTGTCCGTGAAGTCGGATCCGATCAGTTTGGTACAAGAACAGAGATGAAGAACCTGAACTCATTTAAGGCAATCGCACATGCAATTGAAGGCGAACGTCAGAGACAGATTGAGTTGATCGAAGAAGGAAAACAGGTTGTACAGGAGACAAGACGCTGGGATGACAACAAAGAGCATTCTTATGCAATGCGTTCCAAAGAGGATGCACAGGATTATCGTTATTTCCCGGAACCAGACCTTGTTCCGATCGTGATCAGTGATGAATGGATCGAGAAAATCAAATCTCAGCAGCCGGAACTTCGTACGGAGAAGCTGGAGCGTTACAAGGAACAGTTTGATATTCCGCAGTATGACGCAGAGATCATCACAGGTTCTAAGAAAATGGCCGATCTTTTTGAGGCAACAACAGCAATCTGTGAGAAACCGAAGAAAGTTGCAAACTGGCTGATCGGGGAGACCTTCCGTCTGATGAAAGACAATGGAATGGAGCCGGAAGATTTAACATTCTCTCCGGAGAACCTGGCAAAATTAATTGATCTTGCGGAGGCAGGAACCATTAACAGTTCTGTGGCAAAAGATGTATTCAAGCAGATTTTCCATGAGGATATAGATCCTGAGAAATATGTCGAAGAACATGGGCTTAAGATGGTGAACGATGAAGGTGCACTCCGTGAGACAGCTGCCAAAGTGATCGCAGACAACCCACAGGCAGTCGCAGACTTCAAAGGCGGTAAAGAGAAAGCAATCGGAGCACTGCTTGGACAGACAATGCGCGCCATGAAGGGGAAAGCAAACCCTGGAATGGTGAACCAGGTGCTGCGGGAGTTGTTGAAATAAAATTTGATTTGTCTGTTAGGATTCCTGTAAATGGAACAGATACATTTATTGACTAAGAGCCAGAACAGTTACCGTGTGTGGTGCCTGTCTGGCTCTTACTAACATACTGAACAAAGTGTATTCGGAACGCTCCTGCCTTACATGTGTCCTCAACAATAAAGAAACAAAAGCACTTGGTTATTCAAATGAGAAGTGAGAGTTCAATAGTGACGGGGCCAACCAGACAAATCTAATTTGTTGTATTGACAGTTTTAAAAATGTCTGCTATATTACAAGTAGAACACAGAGAAATAATAAACTATATATGTTCAAAACAATAAGAGATTCGGAAGGATGTGGAAAGAATGAAACGAGATTATTATGAAGTGCTTGGGCTGTCAAAGGGCGCAGAGGATAAAGAGATAAAGAGAGCATATCGTAAGCTGGCGAAGAAGTATCATCCGGACACGAATCCTGGGGATAAAGAAGCGGAGAAGAAATTCAAAGAAGTGACGGAGGCGTACTCTGTACTGAGTGATCCGGAGAAGAAGAAACTGTATGACCAGTTCGGTCATGCTGCATTTGATCAGAGCGGTGCTGCAGGTTCCGGATACGGAAATGCCGGTACAGGTGGCTTTGGAGGATTCGGCGGAAACGGCGGATTCAAAGGCGGTACTTACCGTAGTTATGGTGGACCGGGAAGGGGATATCAGGAGTATCATTTCGAAGGTGGCGACATGGATGATATGTTTGATGACATTTTCGGAAATATGTTCCATGGAGGAAGTGCTTCAGGTCGCAGCAGAAGGACATCAGGATTTACCGGAGGATTTGGAGGTGAAAGCTTTAGATCAAAAGGTTCTGATATCAAGGCAGGTATCACTGTAGGATTTGATGAGGCTGCATTTGGTGGAGATAAGGTTATTACACTGAGTAATCCGGAAAATCCGGGACAACCGGGACAGTCACTGAAGGTTCATATTCCGGCAGGTATTGATAACGGAAAGTCAATCCGTTTAAGAGGAAAGGGAATGCCGGGAACCGGTGGTGGTGAAGCCGGAGATCTTCTGTTGAAAGTAACAGTTGCTCCGAAACCTGGATATGAGCGGAAAGGTATGGATGTGTATACAACCGTATCTGTTCCGTATACAACAGCTGTGTTCGGAGGTGAGGCATTGGTCCATACACTGTATGGAGATGTTATGTGTAAGATTAAAGAGGGAACACAATCGGGTTCCAAGATTCGTCTGAGAGGTAAGGGAATTGTTTCGATGAAAGATTCATCCGTTCACGGAGACCAGTATGTGACGATTCAGATTGAAGTGCCAAGAAACTTAAGTTTGCAGGCAAGACAGAAATTAAAAGAGTTTGAAGAAATCTGTCAGGGGAGTTCAAGAACAGCATAAATAAATGAAAAGACCAGAGGCTTGTTTTACAAATTGAAACAAGAACCTCTGGTCTTTTCTGCTGTTTAGAATATTGCTGTAGCTGTTTAGAAGTTACTGTGAGCAGTAACGTTTTGCACAGGTACAATTTATAGCCACTGACTCAGAAATTTGAAGCCAGTAACAAACGAATTATAATTGGGATTCTGCTAGTCACGTTCCCAACGACCGGAAGCACCACATGGAAGAACCAATCCTGAATCTGTAACAGGAAGTCCGATCTCCTGTGAATCTACATGTCCGTTCCAAGGTTTTAATTCAGTTGAGATCATGTAGGTAAGTACGGCAGGAGCAAGTCCTGTTGTATAAGAATTCACAAGGAAGAACAGTGCATCCTTGGAAAGAATCTTTGTACAAAGCTTGATGAGTGGATGGATCATATCTTCAATCTTCCAGATCTCGCCTTTTGGTCCACGCCCATATGACGGCGGATCCATAATGATTGCATCATAAGTGTTGCCACGGCGGATCTCGCGCTCAACGAACTTCACACAGTCATCGACAAGCCAGCGGATCGGTGCATCTCCCAGACCGGAAGAAACCGCATTCTCCTTTGCCCATGTTACCATACCCTTAGATGCATCTACATGAGTAACCTGCGCTCCGGCAGCTGCCGCTGCAAGTGTAGCACCTCCGGTATAAGCAAAAAGGTTCAGCACCTTGACCAGACGTCCAGCATTCTTAATCTTCTTAGAGAACCAGTCCCAGTTAGTTGCCTGCTCAGGGAAGAGTCCTGTGTGCTTGAAACTAAATGGTTTTAAATTAAATGTGAGAGAACCGTAATGGATCTGCCACTGCTGTGGGAGACTAAAAAACTCCCATTCACCGCCACCCTTTTTGCTACGGTGATAATGTCCGTTCATCTCTTTCCAACCGCGGTTCTTCTTAGGAGTATCCCAGATGACCTGCGGGTCCGGACGGACAAGAAGATAATTTCCCCAACGCTCAAGCTTTTCGCCACCTGAGCAGTCAAGAATTTCGTAATCTTTCCAATTATCTGCAATCCACATGAATTAGTTAATCCTTTCTACAAAAAATACTTGTAATCATACAGAGACAATCTCAAAAAACGATACATTTTTGAAATTGTTTCGTTTTATATCGTCTATAACATTTCTATTATAATAGAAAGTCCTATGGTAATGCAATGAAAATTTTCAGATTCAGAAATCAAGTGTTGCTAGCCGGTATTGTTCACACGATGTGTGAACAGCATTCTTATAATACGACTGGTTAAAATGCACTAATAACCCACTAAACACATAGGAATATAAAAACAAAACGCCGAAAACATATAAAACATATTGACAAGGTAGGTTAATAAGATGTATTATACGCCTATCGAATCTGAGATGCGAAAAAGTAACAACGTTACATCAAATGATAGATGGAGTGATGAGTATGATAAAAGTAGAACATGCAAACAAAACATTTTCCGGGAAATACGGTACAGTACATGCGCTGCAGGATGTCAGCATTCATGTAGAGAAAGGTGACATCTACGGAATTATCGGATTTTCCGGAGCAGGTAAATCAACTTTGATCCGGTTGGTAAATGGATTAGAGACACCGGATACGGGAAATGTTATAGTCCAGGGAGAAAATCTTGGGAATCTGAAAAAAACGCAGCTTCGCAAGCTTAGAAGAAAAATCGGAATGGTTTTTCAGCAATTTAATCTTCTTGAATCAAAAACAGTGTATCACAACATTGCATTGCCATTGATTCTTGAAAAGGCACCAAAGGAAGAGATTGATAAGAAAGTAAAAGAAGTACTCCGGTTTGTAGAACTGGAAGATAAGAAAGATGTTTATGTAAGCCAGCTTTCGGGAGGACAGAAACAGAGAGTGGGAATCGCAAGGGCACTGACAACAACACCGGACATTCTGCTCTGTGACGAGGCAACAAGTGCACTGGATCCGCAAACTACAGAATCCATTCTGAAACTGCTTAAGAAGATTAACCGGGAGATGGGAGTTACAATCCTTCTGATCACACATCAGATGCAGGTCGTTCAGATGATCTGTAATAAAGTAGCAGTTATGGAGAACGGACAAGTAGTAGAGGCCGGAAGTGTGCTTGATGTATTCGGAAAGCCACAGGCACCTGTTACAAGAAGATTTGTTCAGACTGTAGTAAATGATCAGATTCCGGAAAGCATTCTAAGTCTTGTGAAAGAACAGAAAGAACATTTCCGGGTAGAGAGGCTTAAGTTTATCGGAAGCAGTGTAAAACGACCTGTGATTTCAGATATCTGTCATGTGGATGGAATTGTAGTAAATATTCTGGGAGCGACCGTGCAGGAATTGCAGGAGAATGTAATGTGTGTGTTCATTTTGCAGCTGATCGGAACGGAAGAGAAAATATTAGAAGCTGAGAAACAGATTGATGAGAATGGAGTAATCAGAGAAAGAGTGGAGGCGATTTAATGGAACAAGAGTATTTTGGAGTATCCCTTGAAAAGTTATTGACCAGTGGGGGACAGACATTATATATGGTTGCGTGGTCACTGATCATTGGAACAATCATAGGAATTATTTTGGCACTGATCCTTGTACTTTGCCGTAAGGGAGGACTGATAGAGAATCTGATCCTTTACAATATTGTAAGTATCTACATTAATATAGTAAGAAGTATTCCATTTGTGATCTTACTGGTAGCAATCATGCCGTTGACAAGGGCAATTGTTGGAACGACCATCGGAAGTACAGCATCACTTGTCCCGCTTGTTATTTATATCAGTCCATATCTTGCACGCTTGATGGAAAATAGCTTACTGGAGATTAATCCGGGTATTCTGGAAGCGGCTGAAGCAATGGGGGCATCTACTTGGCAGACGATTCGGTATTTTCTGCTTCCGGAAACACTTGGATCTATCGTACTCGCATTGACAACAGGTACGATCGGGTTGCTTGGAGCATCAGCAATGGCCGGATATGTAGGCGGCGGAGGTGTCGGAGACCTGGCACTGACTTATGGATATCAGAGGATGAATACACCACTGATGATCTTTACTGTAGTTGTACTGGTCGTATTTGTACAGATCCTTCAGCTTGCAGGAAATACAATTTCAAGAAAACTCAGACAACATAGATAATTGATTAAGAAAGAACGAGGAGAATTATATTATGAAAATCAAGAAAATTATTGCAGGATTATTAGTAGCGACAACAGCATTCAGCCTGGCGGCATGCGGAAATTCAGGTTCAGGAGATACGAAGAAAAGTGACGCGGATACATCAGAGAAAAAGGAAATCGTCTATGGAAAATCCCAGGGACCATATACAGAACTTTTCGAAGATGCAATCGTTCCAATTCTTGAGAAAGAAGGATATACTCTGAAAGCTGTTGACCTTTCAGACCTTCAGACAGCAGATGTTGCACTGAATGACGGAGATGTAGATGTCAATGTAGAACAGCATACAGCATACATGGACAGTTTCAATCAGAGTTATAACGCAGATCTGGTTGCAATCAGTCCGATTCCAACTGTTCCGGCAGGAGTTTATTCAGAAAAATACGATTCTGTAGATGAAATCCCGGATGGTGCGAAGGTTGCAGTCCCAAATGATGCGTCCAACACAGCACGCTGCTATCTGATGCTTCAGAAAATCGGCTGGATCAAGCTTGATGAGAATGCAGATCCATCCACAGTGACACAGGATGATATTGTAGAGAACCCACATAATATTGAATTTACAGAAATGAACAGCATGACAATTCCGGCAGCAGAATCTGATTTTGATTATATTGCAATCACAGGAAGTGTTGTATATAATGCAGGCATTGATGCTTCTACAGCACTGGCCAATGAAGATATTTCAGATTATCTTGTACTTCAGGTTGTTGTAAAAGAAGAGAACAAAGATGCAGATTGGGCACAGGCAATCGTGGACGCATACCACTCAGATGAATTCAAACAGTATATGAAAGAAAACAATGATGGATTATGGTGGATCCCGGAGGAGCTTCAATAATTAAGAAAGGCAGTGATGAAAATGGATCAGACAGAAAAATTAATCCTAGAAGCAATCGATCAGCACAGAGATGAGATCATTGAATTTGCCAGAGATATATACGATCATGGAGAACTTGGATATAAAGAATTCAATACGGCAGAAAAATTCATAAAGAAGATGAAAGAATTAGGTTTGCGCACAGAAACCGGACTTGCAATTACAGGAACAAAAGCGTATTTAAATGAAGAAAAGAAAGATACAGCAAGCCTTGCACTTCTTGGAGAGCTTGATGCACTTAGGATTCCGGAGCATGCTCATGCGAATCCAGAGACAGATGCGGCACATTGCTGCGGACATCATGCACAGATGGCTGGAATCTTTGGTGCGGCACTGGCTCTTACAGTTCCGGAGATCGCAGAAAAACTGGATGGACAGGTGGTATTTTTTGCAACACCGGCGGAAGAGTATGGTGAAATTGGATTCAAAAATGAGCTGCGTGCACAGGGAAAAATAAAATATGGCGGTGGAAAATGTGAGCTGCTTCGTATCGGCGCATTTGATGATATTGATCTTTGTATTACACATCACATTGCACCGGGGGATGACATCATAGTAGGAAGTGGAACCGGAAATGGATTTGTATCTAAAGTGATCCGTTGTTTAGGTAAGGCAGCCCATGCGGCAGGAACACCGGAACAAGGTGTAAATGCTCTGTCGGCGGCGTCACTTGGTCTGCAGGCACTTGGTCTGAATCGAGAGACATTCCGTGATGAGGATTGTGTCCGTGTCCATCCGATCATTACAAAGGGTGGCAACCTGGTAAATGTAGTGCCTGATGAAGTTGTCGTAGAGACATTGGTAAGAGCTAAAACAATCGAGGCATTTACAGATGCAGCGAAGAAAACAGACCGATCCTTTCACGCAGGAGCTACTGCAATGGGAGCGAAGGTTGAAATCACAACACTTCCGGGATACCTTCCGACACTTGCGGAAGAAGCACTCCCAGAATTAAAAAGAGCAGCAGAACTTTCTGCACCGGAAACAAATGTGATCGAGGCCTCAGGACATACGGGAGGATCTACAGATGTCGGTGATGTCCAGCACTTAATGCCTGTATATACATTTAATACAGGTGGTGTAAAGGGTGGACTCCATCAGGTAGAATTTGAAGTGACAGATGAGGAAGAAGCATATATTGTCACTGCGAAGATGTTTGCACTTGGAGCCTATGGGCTTTTGAAAGAAAAAGCAGCAAGAAGCAGAGAGCTTGTTAAAAATTATAAGCCGGTATTTGAAAATTCAGCAAAGTATGCGGAGTTTATGGATCAGTTTGATTCGAAAGAAGTACTGGAATAATTTGAGTTTCCGTAAGATGTAACTTGAAAATAAATAACTTCTCCTAAAATACCAATCTGCCAGACTTGAATGAATCTCGCCCTATCGCCAAAGGCGATGGGGCGAGATTCGTTACTGTTCACTGGGCAACTGGGACATAAGAAAAACGATGGTATAGACTAAAACAGTCGAAGCCAGAGTCTTTTAAAGCCCAAACTCTTTCAATAACTTCTTTTGATATTCCCTGTCAGCAGCTGCCTTGAGAATATCATCAGTTCTGTTTAGTTCGGATAATTTTAAAATCAGTTGATTAATCCTGTTTACCCCAAGAGATTCCCCTTCTTTTATGCCTTCTTCTCTTTTTTCATCTAATTCATCTTTCATTAATTCTAATAACGCATTAC
>OLPZ01002163.1_pt1 | contig 11655 bp, 13 predicted proteins | sample 1672711 | NCBI WGS metagenome assembly OLPZ01 (sample SAMEA3136716, study PRJEB25190) | human gut metagenome
ACTCTTTTTTTCTCTATAATAATGATTGACATTCTATAAGAAATCCTGTTGATAAAGAGTAAATGAATAGGATTAAGTATTTAACAGACTAAGTAAGTCTTTGCATTCTTAAAAATGGGATTTTTTTGTTAACTAACTAGCACCAAGCTTAGAAATTGGATAAATATAAATGCATCAAATTATAGTTATTACTTTTATGTGTGGCAGGTACATGTTAGAATCTAAAGGTTGAAAGCTAGAAATTACGCCTTTTCCCGCGTGGTTCCTGGCTTTCCTTTGTCTATAACAAAAAAAGCAAGAAACCTGCGTTATACTTTAAGTGAACAAAAGCAAAGTAAAGGAGTTCTTACGTCATGAAAAGTATAACGCAAATTGATCAAGAGCAGGACACCAAATCTTTAATTTCTCTCTTTTTAAAGCTAATTGGTCTAAAAGAATTGAGTCATCAGGTCAACTTTAAAAGAAAATCCAAATTTGGTTTAGTCTGGCTCTTTTCTTATTTATTGGAACTGCGTTTTTCTCGCCATTCACTGTTCCGTGCTGGCCTGGGTCTACGATCATAACAAAGGCAAAACTCTAGCTGAGTATTGTTGCCTAATCCTAGACTGGAATGACGGCAATACAGTTTTACTTTGATGTCGACTAAAAGTAATGACAATCTTATTGACAAAATTAAAACTTGGGACCATCACGGTCTGACTAGCAAAAGAAGGCCCAAGTCCGCCGACAAATGAATAATGTAACTGTAGAGTTAATTAAGGTATTCCCGCCGAATATGTCTTGTTCGATTTATGGTTTTCAGCACCCCCAATTTTTCTATCCCATTATAAATATATTAGAGGTTAGCTTTTTGAAATATATCATAATTAATATCGTGAAAATTTTTAAATCTCTATTGCTATAGCTACTATATTAAAGTAAATTAGATATTAGTTTAAATGTAACATACATAACTATAAAAAATGCTTGAATATGGTTTATCTTGTTAGTAGTATAAATAACTTATAAGGAAGTAATGAAAATGAATCATGATTGGGATTACAAAGGATTACATAAAGAAGGAATTCATACTTTGGGAAAATATCCTGCTATGATGGTTCCGAAAATGCAGTTAGATCTGCTAAAAAAATTTGTAGATAATGATATATCTCAGAATAAAGTTTTGTTAGATCCATTTATGGGATCTGGAACAGCAATAGTTGAAGCTAGAAAAATTGGAATGAGAACTATGGGAATTGATATTAATCCTTATGCAGTGTTGTTAACAAAGGTTAAAACACATGATTATAGTGATTTATCAGTAGATAGTATAGTTGGAAATTTTATTAAAAACATAGATAATTCCAAATTCGATCAGCCTCTATGGTATTTTGATAATATGGATAAGTGGTTTAGAAAAGACATAATATTATCTTTAAATCATATTAGAAATGCTATCATGAATGAAAAAGAATTATGGATTAGACGATTTTTATGGGTTTGTATGTCAGAAATCATTTATGAATATAGCAATGATAGAACATCGACTTTTAAACTACATGTAAAAACACAAGAACAAATTGAAAATATAAAAAATAATGCAATAAATGATTTCAAAAATATAGTTTTGAAAAAAAGTAAAATTCTATGCAGAAAAAGTTATCCTAAAAGTATGATTTATTTTGGTGATACATATCATATATGTAGTTCGTTTAAAGAAAAAAGTATAGATATAATTTGCACTTCTCCACCATATGGTGATAATGCTACGACAGTAACTTATGGGCAATCTTCTATTTTATTTTTAAAATGGATAAATATAGAGGATATAGATAATAAAATTAAATCAGAAATATTAAAGTATTATACAAGAATAGATAGATTGAGCTTAGGGGGGGAAGAAAGAGAAGAAGAAAAATATAATTCTAAGCTATTAGATAACTATTTAAGTTCCATTAATGAAAAAAAACAAAAGAAAGTAATTAGATTTATAAATGATTATTGGAACGTAATTAAAGAATTATCTAGGATTATAAAAAATGATGGGACTATTATTTTTACTGTTGGAAATAGAAAGGTGGATGGAAAAGAACAGCCATTAGATAAACTTACTGTAGAGATGTTTAAGAAATTAAATATTGAATTAATTTATAGTTCATATAGGCAAATTTTAAATAAAAAAATGCCTAAAAGACTATCCCATATTAATCATATTGGTTCCGTTGATTCTATGAATAAGGAAAAAGTATTAGTTTTCAAGAATAGGAGTAAATAATTGATGCAAATAAGAGTAGCAGGAAATATTATAAAAGAAATAAGTTCAATACCTCAGGGGAGTCTTGCTTTAATGGAATTGATAAAGAACTCATATGAAGCTAAAGCAACCAATGTAAAAATCAAATTAGATAAAACTTGTATTGCTATTCAGGATGATGGAACGGGGATGAATGACAAGGGAATAGAAGCTTTATTACAGATCAGCCATAGTAATAAAGTCTTTGGAGAAAAAATACCAGGTACAAATAGATATATATCAGGGGAAAAAGGATTAGGTTTCTTCTCAACTTTTAGATTTGGACGAAATGTTCATCTTGATACAGTCTGTGATGGTAAACAGATTTCTTTTGAACTAGATTTAAACAAATTAGAAAAGCAAGAAAATATTTCTGAATACGACGTTCCAACAGAGTCTTCTAAAATTAGTGAAAATAAACACGGCACTAAAATCAGAATTTCAGATTTGGATTATGATTTTTATGACGCTTTTAAAAAGAATCTACAGAAAAATTCTAATGATATTAGATTATGTAATAGTATTGATGATAAAGATTTTAAAATTGTAATTGAAATTGATAATAGGAGAGTAGAATCTGAAGAGAATCGGCCAAGTAAAGATTTTATAAAACATAGAATTGCTAAGGCGGTTTTAAATAATGATGAGCTTGTTGTGCAAAAATATGATGGTGATAAGAAAATGACGGATGATGACGTAACTTTATTATTACCAAATAATGAGTTACTGAATAATCCTAAGTTTGAATTAAAAGTAAATTTAGAATTTTATAGTTTAAAGGGTTCTGGGATAAAGCAAGCTCCTAGAATATACATGAATAATAATAAATTGGAGCCATTAATTTTTATAAATAATGTATTATTTGATTCATCTTCAGATCTATATAATGTTGAAATAAATGCAAAACTAAAGAGTTCATATGTTTTTAGACAGCAAATTGGTAAAATAAAAATTTTCTTACAGGATCCTAATATTTTGAAATTCAATTCAGATAGAACTAAAATTGTTGAAAACAAATATCTGGATGATTTAAAAAATATTTTAGATTTTATTTCAGAAAAGTCACAAAAATCTATTTATTCACTTATGAGTGGTAAAAAATATGTTGAAAAAACTAAAAATACTGAGTTTAAAAACAATATTAATAGAAAAAATAAAAATTTTTCTTCAACTTCCAGTAACTTGCAAAGTTCGTTAGGTGAAAAAAGGATCTAAATAAAGCAAGTTTGCCTAATAAGAAACAAGTGGCAACCCTTAAAGGGAAAGCTCTAAAGCAAACTCCAACACAGACGAAAATTGGCTCAAGACAAAAGTACTATAATGATTATTGGGAAATACCAGGATATAAGGGTGAAGAATATGAATTTGAAAATCTTTATAATGTTGGCCATTTAATTTCCGAATTAAGAAAGTTAAATATAGAAAAAAATCCATTATTAGCATTAATTACTGTAAGACCAATGTATGAGGCTTGTAAGAACTTACTGGTTAAGAGAGAAATATTGGATAGTAACATTCTGGAAAATGGAGGATTAAGCACAGCAATACGTAAAATAAAAAGTAAGATTCTTAGTGAAAGTAAAAAAGATCTCAGTAGATTGTGTAGAAAAACTGATAAGAATAAGCCATTAAGTTATAGCACTACTTTTTATACTTTTAAAAATACTGATTTTGCCTCTGATGTTGAAATGTCTAATATATTTATACATAGAATAGAAGAAAAAGTAGAAACACCTGAAACTATAAAGTGCTATTTACAAAATGTACTTCTTTTTACAGTTATTGTAGATCGCTACATTAATTTGAAAACTCCGAGTAAAAATAAGAAATAATGTTGATTGAAATTTAAGTTGAACACCTGGAAAGTTTTATTAGAAAATATATAAATAGAGCAATAAATGAAGAAGTATCTTGCTTGAAGAGTTCTTCTGCTGTGTAATATTGGAGAATTCGGCGATGCTTGTGGTTAATGGCGTTGGTTACTTATTAAGTTTTTGACTTGTCTTTTATACTCTCATACTTAGGGAGAAATCGACGTAAAAGATCTTTGTGGTTCTTGATTAACCAAATGAGTGTATTGGAATATGGATCACAAATAAACTTAATAATGTCTTAAAATACTATACTTTTTTGAAGCATCTTGATATTAGCAATATTTTAATTTAGTTAAGAAAGTTCCAAATAATATCCCAATGAACGGCAAGTATTACTTATTTACTACAACGCGTTTGAACCGCGGTACTGGTGATGATTTGTGGCAGCAAGCAGATGCCAAAGTCGGTGACAATGTTGCTATGCTTGGCTGGGTTTCAGATCACTTAACTTATGGTTATAAACCGCTTAATGGCGATGCAGCAGTTTTGGTAGCTAGTGTTCCATTTAACTGGAGAACGTCAACTTACTCATACTATGCTGTTCCCGTTAAAGGCAACAAGAAAGAAGTATTAGTAACTTCATACATGACAAACCGTGGCTTTGCTTCAGGCCCTAACAAGCGCTCAACGATGGCACCAGCATTCTTAGTGAGAATCGATGGCGATACTACCAAGGTTGAGAATATCGCTACAGCCCAAGGCGACTGGGTTTACGATAAGAAGAGCAAGCGCAAGTCAATGATTGCCAAGAACATTCGTGGCGCTCACTTAAAGGGCAAACCGATTGACCATAGTTTGCTTAAGAAGGCGTAGAGTTGTGTTGATATTTAGTGCGATGTAAGGTTATAATCTGAGTGTTAATTTCTGTGGTGAGACAATTAACATGTTTGCGGTCTGCGTTCCTATGAACGAAGGCTGCTTTTATTTTGACGTGGTGTTGGCTGATGCGTATAAGCGAGGATAGACTATAAAACATTGACACTTACTACTTACGCAAAAATCTTGCTAAATGTTATTTTTATTTGTATCATAGAGTTTGCGTTATGATGAAATTAGGCATAATGGAGAAGGATTGTTGTCAAGACCTTGGCCCAGAATTTATTAATAATATTAATAATAAATTCAGTTCCAAGCTCGGCGACTTGAGAATATGTTTCTTGATCTGATGAAATCCATAATAATTCTACAATTATTAGGATGATTCTTGTACTTGGAGAGAGATTCATAACGAGTCCTTTCAGATTCATGGTAGCATGAATATACATGACATTACTGAGTAGTTGTAATTTATCTCAGTGATTGTTGTCATAAATTATAAGTTTGATTTTTGTACCCACTGGTTAGGAACGCTACTCTCCGTTGCCAGTGGGTATCGTCATTTATTGAGGTAATTATGGATGTAGATGAATGGTTTAAAGATCCCAAAGTCTTGGAAAAAAGTAAAAGGAAATATGCTCATTTTGATCTGCGAACTGATTTAAGTAAATGTAAGAATTATATTACTGATACTAAGAAAATTAGGCGGCATGGTTTTTATCCATTTATAAGATATAACCTTGAATATCATAAGTATGATAAGATCAATGGAAAAAAGTGTAAGTCACGTACTATATGTTATGCGGCACATATCGATAGTTGCATTTATCAATATTATAGCTTTTTGATTAATCAAAAATATAACTTACGTTTAAAAAAGGATCGTATTTATGAAGTCCCCATAGCGTATCGCACAGATTTGCATACTGACACTATAACTGAATTTTATAAAATGTATCACTTCATAAATGAACATCCATCTTGCTATGTTATGATAGGTGACTTTACTAGCTTTTTTGATAGAATTAACCATCAATATTTGAAAGAACGTTTATGTGACTTGCTACAGGTTAACAAGCTCAGCTCAGATTATTATACAGTTTTCAAAAGAATTACAAATTATGATTATTGGGATTTGGATGATCTCTATAGCTTAAATAACCTCAATCCTACGAATCGAAAAGATAAAATTGCCTTTAACTCTAAGCAAAGAGTTTTATCTAAGAAAGCGTATAAAAAATATCGCTCACATATCAAACATCATTATGGAAATGAAGGGATTCCTCAAGGTTCATCAATTAGTGCCTGTTTAGCTAATGTTTATATGTTAGAAATTGACAAAACGATTAATGATTTTGTGGTAAGGTGCGGTGGTGTTTATAGGAGATACAGTGACGATTTCATAATTATTTTACCTATGGATATGAGTTCAGTGGATGATATTGAGGCAATAATTAAACGTTTTGAATCATTTAAGACAAGAAAAATATTAGAGCTGCAGCCTGCAAAAACACAAATCTATAAAGTTCAAAATCATACTGTTAAAAATATTGGTCATTTATTTACACCAAAATTGAATGAAAAACATAAAACGATTAATTTTATTGGTTTTACTTTTGATGGCAATAAAGTAATAATCCGTGATAAAACGACCACTAAATATTATTATCGAATGCGTCATAAAGCTAAGGGAGTTGCACATCAATACAAGCAAGGGAAGGGCTATCCAGGATCTGATAAATTGTATCGTCTGTATTCACCTAATGGGCAGTATGGAAAAGGTAATTATTTTACTTATTTAAAACGAGTACAGCGTACTTTCCCAGATCAGCCTATTATGATTCCAGCTGATAAAATTATGACCAAGATTAGGCTTACTTTGAAGAATAATAGGTGGCATTTTAAATGAATGGTTAAGTCTAGGAGTATTGATTAAAGTTAAATAATATTGGAGCGCCGATTGTAAAATTAACTTGAACACTTTGTAGAAAATAAAAGTCCATTTGGACCTGTTTGATAGAATGTTAATAACCACAAAAACATCTATGGAGGTCAAAATGGACTCACTACATTCTATCATGGACAAGCGTAAAAAAGGAACACATCTATCGCTTGAAGAGCGGGTTATTATTCAAACTCGTTTGAAAGATCATTGCTCTTTACGCTCCATTGCACGAGAAATTGGTTGTTCTCCTAGTACAATTCACTATGAGATTAAGCGAGGAACCGTTAAGCTGTATCACGGCAATATCAAACGTTATAAAGCCCAGCAAGGCCAAAGCGTTTATCAAAACCATCGTCAGCACTGTGGTCGAAAATCTGACTTTCTCAAAAAGCACAAATTTATTGATTACGTTCAACGGCACTTCTTTGAAGATGGCTGGTCACTCGATGTCTGCAGTAATCGCTGCACTGCTGTGGATGAATTTACCAGCAGCGATATTGTCTGCACCAGGACGCTTTATAATTATGTCGATCAAGGTCTGCTAAGCATCCACAACTACGATTTGCCAGAAAAGCTCAAACGCAATACCAAAATCCATCGCGTTCGCAAAAATAAGAAGAAGCTAGGCCGCAGTATTGAGCAACGACCACAGGAAGTTAATAAACGCAATGTGTTTGGGCATTGGGAGTGTGACCTTGTTTTAGGCCATAAAACCAAGGACGACGAAGTGCTGCTAACCATGTCCGAACGCATGAGTCGCGAATTTTTAATTATTAAGATTCCAGATAAGACAGCAGCCAGCGTAATGAATGCCTTTAAAAGCTTGCGTAAGCAATACAGTGAGCATTGGAATGATATCTTTAAAACTATTACGACTGACAATGGCTCTGAATTTGCAGATCTATCTCAGCTGGAAGATATTTCCCAAACCTTGGTTTATTATGCTCATCCATATACTTCTTGTGATAAAGGAACTGTAGAGAGACATAATGGGCTTATTCGCAGATTCATTCCTAAAGGCGACTATATCCATAACTATTCTCTCCAACAAATCATTAACATTGAAGCTTGGTGTAATTCCTTGCCAAGAAAGATATTGGCTTATCATACACCAGATGAAATCTTTGAAAGAGAATTAGATCGCATCTATCAAACAGCCTAAACAAAAGTGTTCAAGTTATTATTGCAAATTACGGAGAAATTTTTTAATTCTAATCCTAATTATTATGGTTTTTACCGATGTTGTACCATTTATTAAAAATGATGGGACTCCTAATGCTCCACTAGGCAATATGTTTAGCGTTGGAGCAATGTTAGCACCATATTTAATTGCAGCATTTATGCAAAAATATAAGATTAGGATAAAAATGTGGCAGGCATGGAGATTTGCTGTTTGTGGCGTGATTTTTGAATATATTTCAATGATTATTTTAAAACATGGAATAATTGGGTTAGATATAGCTAGCTTTACTTTTGGATTATTTCCATTAATTACAGCTACAGGAATCTTCTGTATCTTTTTAAATCTACCGGCTTTTCATTTGAAGGCCGTTAATTGGATTGCTTCAGGAGTCCTTGCCTCTTATTTAATTACAGAGCATCCACTTTTTAGAATGTATTTTTGGCATAAGCTATTACATGTTGTTAGATATCAGTATCCATTCTGGAGATTTGCCTTAATGGGCATCATTATTGCGGTAGTTACTGTAGTTGTTTGTTCGATAGTAGATAAGTTTTATGAGATAGGTTATAGAAAAATAAAGCTGCTAGAGAAACTAAGTGATTATAGTCTTAAATTTAAAATGTGTATTATCTGTAATTTGTAATACTTTGAAAGGGATAATCATGTTGTTAAAAAAACGTATTCAGCAAGCTTACTTTTTTCGTACTAGGAGATTTGATTGTTTAGAGAATTTACAGAAATGGAATCAAACTGATTTTGATTCTCGAAAGGCGTACAAGATACATAATTATGGTCGATTAAATAAGCCGTATGAAGAAATGATGTATTTTTGTAATAAACCTGAACAAACTTTAGAAGAGATAGATTATGAGTATAAAACTCCAGTAGTTATCTCTGCTTATAAAGTTAAACAAAATTTCTCTTGTGTAGATATCGTTGTATCAAGTGAAGAAAATAATGATGACAGGATACCTTGGCTCAAATTGAGAGGTGCATTTTCACGACGAGAGACTCCGGAGTTAAATAAATTTACAACTAAAATTCGTGAACAATTTTACACAGTCCCAATTGATAACGCTCAAGGTTGGGTTTATCCAACAGTGGGTAAACGGTCGAAGGATAAATTTAATTTGGCAATGTATCCTGGTGTGGCAAAACATTTATTAGAATTTCAAGGAGCAATTGTTATATCGAAAGCTAATCCGAATGGTATGAAAAAGATTGAATTTTGTTTTGATCGGGATTACCGATTAGATTATATTAAAGGTTATCCTGAATTGCAGAAGATTTTTAACTTAGACTAGGGTTCATAATGAAAAATAAAGAGATGTTATTACAGTTGATGAGCAAAATTGAAGATAATTTAGCTAAATTGGCTAATGAAAATACGGTTTTCAGTGCTGCTTATACTAAGTTGCATAAAATCGAGTTTAATGAAGTAGGATTTCATCAATCTTTGAAAGATGTATTGGCAGAATGTTATAAATATCTGATTGATCAAGAGAGCAAGGAAAAGTTGACGCTAAACGAGCGTGTGTTGCTGAACAATATCGATCGACTTGATGATTTAATGGTTGAAGGTAAGATGTAGGAAAAGGGCGGTGGCCCTTTTTTGTTGGTTTTGTTTATAATATTTATTAATGAAGTATTTTAAAGCTTACTATTAGTTTAACTAAAAAATATGGTACTAATAAATAATCATGAATGGAGTTTTGTATGATGAAACCTAACCAAGATATTCGAGAATTAATAAAGAAAAGCCCGTTTAGGAGCTATGAAGTAGCTAAAGCCCTGGGGTATAGTAGCGGTAGTGCCTTAAGTACAAAGTTACAAACTGAACTTTCGGATGATGAACGCCAATATTTTATTCAAAAAATAAGATCAATGTCGGATGATGATTTAAATAATGATTGGCAGAGAAGACGTTATATCAGACAGGAAGCTAAGATAGAACCATACTATATTAGTGAGATCTTACGAGAAATAAATCAACTTAGAGCTGATGTAGATGCAGCTAGTACTAAGGAAGATTTTATAAAAATTTATAAGCTAGCTGAACAAATTAGTAAGAAAATTAAATAGTATTAATAATATTAACAATATTGTAAACAATATGCTATAATGAATCTATAGCGTAACAACATGCTATATGCTTATATCGACTTTTTAAAGAGATATGATGTTCAATGGTATATGGTAGGCTATGTTAAATTAAGTAATAAGGAAATCGTTGTCAGTCTTGTAAGAGGACTGGTAAATCTTTTATATAATATAAGACTAGGAGAGATAATGATGACTGAGCAAGGTATTATCAATCAATTAACAAATGATGAAAGTGTAAAGGAAGATATTGTTAGAGAATTTCTTAAAGCTTATCCTAACATTAAAAATGCAAGTTATGCAGAGATCAAGGCTAAGTTCAAAGAGTGGTATCGTGAAAAGAAGAAGCACTTAGGTGTAAAAGTTTATCCAACAATTCCAGATATTCCTGCCAAACCTGAAAAACCGGATGAACCTGATTTTGATCTTTAGTGAATATCTTGGCAAGTAAAAAAGTAGGTTATTGCTGACAGAATATGGCTAGTGATGCTACTTGAACTAATGTAGCAAATCACTTAGGTAGAAAGAAAATAACTCCTCTACCATTAGTAACTAGCTTCCTTGTGGCTGATGAGTTTAAATACTTAAATATTATTCCGGTCAATACAATATAGAAATAAGAAATTTGACAAAGAAAAAGATTTTATCTCAAGGATAAAAGCAAGAATTAAAATCTTTAACTGACAAACTCCCGAAAGTATAGTGTCGTTGCATCAGATGGCAAAGCCAGGAAAAATTTTTATAATGTAAGTAGTTTTGTTGCAAAGCCAGCTTGAATGCTGGCTATTTTTGTGAGGAGAGAAGAGAGGAAAGTGATTTTATGCATTTAGCTGAAAAGAATCTAATTGCTAATGATGTGGTAAGATATAGTGTCTTTTTGGGATTGTTGTTAATTTTTTTAGCAACAAATTCAATATTATTTGGTATTCTTTTTGTGTGTATGGGAATATATTTTGTGATTTATGAATGGAACAATAGAAACTGTCAAATCTTTTGTGTAAATAGATCTTTCTCATAGATTGATTTTTTATTCTTTATTTAGTCAAAGTAAGATTCTAAGGTGTCCTGAACCTGACCAAAGCCTTTATGAATTCGGTTGAAATAGCGGTCATTGTAGCTCATTGCCTGGATGCCAATAAATGCATCAAGCGACTGTTCAGTTGGAAATTCTGCTTTAGGCTTAGCTTTACGCTTGATGACGTTGTTAAAGGATTTAATCATGTTGGTTGAATAAATTGAAGCTCTGATTTGTTTGGGATAATTATAGAAGACCAGCAGATCTGGTTCTATGTCTTTCAAGCTTCTGATAACATGGCTGTAAACCTTGCCCCATTTGGTATAGAAGTCATGCAGGACAGCTGTGGCTTCTTCTTTGTTTGTCTGTTGATGCACCTGTTTGAATTCGTTCATGATCGTCGACGCGTACTTTAGCGCAGATATTGCGCATGACATGAACCAAACAGCG
>OLPZ01002165.1_pt1 | contig 11647 bp, 10 predicted proteins | sample 1672711 | NCBI WGS metagenome assembly OLPZ01 (sample SAMEA3136716, study PRJEB25190) | human gut metagenome
GGGGCGGCGGGGTCGGTTCTCGCTGGTCATCGCCATCGCCGCCGCGGGGTCGGTTCTCGCTGGTCATAGCCATCGCCGCCGCGGGGTCGGTTCTCGCTGGTCATAGCCGCGGGGTATAATGCAGAGCTGGTAACGATTTGATTGGCTCGAAATGACTGCACCCGTAAACACCCAAATCCAGCGGTTCATCCTCAATGAAAGACTCATCGACGGCGCGCTCGCATGCGTGACCTCTTCGGATAACCCCAACGAATCAGTGGCAAGTCTGCTTGAATGCCTAGGAACTACATACCAATGCTCGCGCGTGGAGCTGTTCGAGGAGCGTGCTAGCGGAGATTTCGGCAACACGCAGGAGTGGTGCGCCGCGGGCGTGCACTCCAAAATGCAGCATCTGCAGCATGTGCCCGCGGAGGCGCTGGAGGCGCAGGCAGCCCGAGGTGCCACGCTCATCTCACTCGAGTGGGAGGGCGCTCAAGACGGCGGGACAATGCACGGCGTGCTGTACCTCGACGGTGCGCAGAAAAGCGATACCGAGGGGTGCAGGAGCGAAGTTCCCGCGAACATTATCGTGAAGTTGCTCGCAGCCACGCTCGCTCATCGCGACGAACTCAATCTACGCGAGGAAAATAATACGGAGGACCCGCTGACGGGGGTCTCGAACAGGCACGGCTTCTATCGCTTTGCGCTGCGGGCCGACCCCGCCGAATGTGCCGGCGTGATCTGCTGCGAGCTTTCTGGCATTCGCAAGGCGAACAGGCACGCTGGCCACGGCGCCGGAGATGCCGTCCTCAAAGAGCTCGCGCACACGCTGCTGGAAAATTTCCGGCGTCCCTGGGTGTTCCGCATGGGCAGCAGCGAGTTTTTAGTGTGCTGTCCAGGAGTGCAGGAAGACCTCTTCAATCGGCGTGTCGGCGTGCTGCTCGGCATTCTCCAGGCGCACGAGATTCCCGCGACAGTGCGAACCGCGTGGGCAGCAGACATGCAAGCCGGACTCGAACAGCTCGCACTGCAGGCAATGTCGGCTTCCCCGCGCAGCCTACCTTCCCCAACTCATCATCGCCACAGCCACCTGTGGGACTGAACCGCAAGACACGGACGACGCCTAGGCGACGGTGCCGGGGTCGGTTCTCAGCGGTCCGTCGTGCTCAGCGGTCCGTCGTGCCGGGGTCGGTTCTCCGTGGTCCTGATAGCAGGTGCATGCTAATAGCTGCCGGCATCGAGCCATTTTTTCCGGCTCCAGAAGTTCCACAGCGCGACGATCACCGTCGCGACAATCTTCGTCGCCGTCACCGCGAGCGCACCCGCTCCGAAAGCCGCCGTCCCTGCCCAGATAACAAGCTCGTTTATCCCGAGCCCGATAACGCTCAGAACGACAAAGAGGACAAATTCCTTGCGACGTGACAAATCATCGCGGCGGGTGAACACGTATCGCATCGACGCGAGATAGTTGAATACCACCGAGATGACAAATGAGATCGCAGCGGAAAGCACCGGGTCCCAGCCGAGCGCTTGCGTCAGCACCATCAAGACCCCGTAGTCAATCAAAAACGCCAGAAAACCAACTACGCCGAACTTCGCGAATTGCGCCGCGAGCGTCTTGAAGAATCCCTGGTTCATCTGCTTACCCATGAAGTATTCCGCCCCAATAGATGAATGATGCTGATTTGAATAACTGCGCTTATGGTAGCCAATTGCACCCGAGCGCGCAGGACACGGCAATTGTTGCGCACCGATAGGCGGGGTCGGTGGACGGGGTCGGTTCTCATTGGCTCCAATAGCAGACAATCGCCAGTATCGGAATGCGCGGGGTCGGTTCTCGCTGGTCATTGCCCCCTGGTCTTGGTCCGGGGTCGGTTCTCCCTGGTCATTACCGCTGCCCAGTCAACAAGCATTCGCATACAGAAAGGCGCCCACCCCGAAGGGCAGGCGCCTCAATCTGTTCGCTTCGTCAAACTCTTGCCAAGCTAGTTGTTCCAGAAGCTTCCGTTGTTCGACCCGCTACCGTTGCCAGAACCGTATCCGAACATGTTGCCAAACAGCTCGTTGAGCATATCGCTGTTTGACCCGCCATTGCCCGAACTGCCGTTTCCGGAGCCGCTGTTGCCATAACCACGTCCGCTTCCGTTGCCGCCATAGTAGTTCTCGTTGGAGGGCGCACCATTATCTGCATACTCTTCCGACTGGTCCGCATCGGAGCCGAGAGTCGCAGTCGTCGTGTTCTCCTGCCCGTTTCTCACGTATGTGATGTCGAGCGTGTCGCCCGCGCTCTTCTTGCTCACCGCAACGCTCACATCGTTCGTCGAGGTGACGTCCGAGCCGTCAATCTTGGTGATGACATCACCGGTCTGCAGACCAGCGGAAGCGGCTGCCGTATCCTTGAATACCGACGTCACCTTGACCCCTGCCGGGTCGTTCGACTTGCTCATCGTGATGCCGAGGTAGGCATGGTTGACCGTCTGTCCGTTGATCAGCTGTTCGGTGACCGACTGGACCTCCGCCGACGGAATCGCGAAGCCCAGACCGGCGCTGCTCTGAGATGTCGACGAAATGTAGGTATTGATGCCAATCAGGCGGCCCTCGCTGTCGACCAATGCGCCACCGGAATTGCCGGGATTAATCGCCGCGTCGGTCTGAATCATGTCGGTGTAGACCGTCGTGCCCAGGCCGCTCTCGTCAGACAGGACGTCGGAACGATACAGCGCCGAGACGATGCCCGTGGTAACCGTCTGCTCGTAACCGTACGGCGAACCGATTGCCATGACCCACTGACCAACGTTGAGGTTCGTGGAATCGCCCCACTCCATCACGGTCAGGCCGCTTGCCTTGATCCTGATGACCGCGAGGTCGGTCTTGGAGTCGTAGCCGACGCTTTCGGCGGTGTACTGCTGGTCGCCGACCTTGACCGTCGCCTTGGATGCGCCCTCGACGACATGGTAGTTGGTCACGATGTAGTAATAGTCGCCGTCCTGCTTGATGATGACACCGGACCCAAGCGCGCTCGGGCTGTTGGAAGAGGAGTTTCCACTGTTGAAGTACTGGCTGTAGTCGGAGGACGTGTTCGAGTACACGTAGATGGTCACGACGGAGTCGATATCCTTCGCGGCGACCGCCTCGGCCGTCGTGGCCTCGTCATCGCCGGTGATGGTGATCGTGCCGTTGCTGCTGCTCACCGTGCCGGACTTCATGCCGTTGAACAGCGGGGTCCACGACCAGAGCATCATGACGAGGGCGACGACAATCACTGCGCCGATAGCGCCGCCGCCGACAGACTTCAGCATGCTGTGGTCACCAGAATGCGGCTTTCCCTCCTTCTTGTGCTTCTCGTGTTGCGTGCCGTTCGGCTTGGTGCTTGCCTGATGCGCCGTATTGCCGGCGTCGTCTTGCTCGGCATACGGTGGAACCGGAGTTCCGTTGTACGTGTCGCTCATGGCGGTCCCTTTCTCGTTGGGGTGCTCTCTCTTGTTTGCTGACGTCAGTATGCAACCTTTTATGTGGGAGGACTGCCCTCCGTAACAAAACCGCCACATGATTTCAGGTTGCTTTCAGGAAAGCTGAGGGCGGGGTCTGGTGACGGGGTCGGTTCCTGATGGCGGGGTCGGTTCTCAGTGGCTCCAATAGTAGATCCCCCATGCTATTAGGACCAGCGAGAACCGACCCCGCAGCCTGGACCGGACCAATGAGAACCGACCCCGATACCACGATGTCGAAGACCTCGACATCAGCGAAGCGAACCCTCCGCCTTTAGAACAGCCCCAGCAGCTGAATCACCCAGCCAGCAAGGACGCCAACCGCCAGCATCACTGCCATGATCCGCAGGTTCTCGTTGAAATCGCGGTTCGTGCGGAACAGCACGATCAGGCCAATCCCCGCGTTGACCGTAAGCCCCGAGACCAGCGCGCCGCCGCTCATCACTCCCTCGAGGTACAGCTGCGTCATGCCAACGGAGACGGCACAGTTTGGAATAAACCCGAACAGCGCCATGACAATCGGGCTCAAGAACGGGGCCTGCGTCACGCTCGCGAGTGCCCCCTCAAGACCAGCCTCTGCAAGCAGGTTAATCCCGAGCGTCACGACGAAGATGAAGATGGTGACATTAACGGAATGCTTGAGCGCCGGCACGAAAATCCCGTGATGGTGTCCATGGTTGTGGGCGGATAGCGCTCCTTCAGCGGCGGGGTCGGTTCTCCCTGGTTGTAGGCTGCCGTCGGCGGGGTCGGTTCTCCCTGGCTGCAGGCTGCTGTCTGCGGGGTCGGTTCTCCCTGGCTGGAGAAGTTCGGGGTCCTCATCCGAGCACTCGCAGCCTTCCTCCTCGCACAGCTCGTGGATATCGTTGTCGCCGTGTCCCTGGTGACGCTTGAGCGACGACAGGCCCGTGTGCAAGCGCCCCGTCTTCGTTAGCACGAAGTCGAGCGCAAGGCCGCAGACAATACCCGTGATGACTTTTACAAGCAGAATTCCGCCGATGAGAGCAGGGGGAGCTGCCTCGGAGAGCATGATTGGAATCATCTCGTCGCTCGTCGAAGCAAAAACCGCGATGAGCGTTCCCAGAGTCACGACGCGCCCGGCGTACAGCGTCGCCGCCGCACCGGAAAATCCGCACTGCGGGATGACGCCGAGCAACGCGCCGATGAGCGGGCCCACGCGCCCGCCCTTCGCGATGGCACGCTCGAACTTTTTGCCCGCACCATGCTCGACCCACTCCATGAAAAGGTACGTGACGAGCAGAAACGGAAACACTTTGAGCGTGTCGAGACACGCATCGAGCAGTGCGTCAAGAAACATGGGGCTCCCCCGGAAAGTTAGGTAATGAATTCGCAGGCAAGAATACCCGCGCATTTTAGGAGAAGCCGAATGCGTAATCGAGCTGTTGTTGTGAACGTCTGCGCAGATGAACGGGCTTAACCGCGTGAGGAAGGTGCCGGCGTCCCACCGAACATCTCGCGCTCGTGATAGCCGCCCTCGATAATCTTGCGCTCTGCAGAGGCGAGTTCCTCGGGCGTGTTCACGTTGATGAAGCAACCGCCGCGGGGTTCCGCTTTGGCAACCTTCTCGCTCGTGAAGTCGATGGTCTGCATCTTGTCGAACCAGCCCGTCGCCTTGATTTCGCCCGCCTCGGCGGCTTCGTAGACGACCGGCAGACACGTCGTGCGGCGGTACACCCCATGGAAGGGCTCGTATCCGAACTGCGTGCGCGGAACGGCGATGTCAGCGCCCGTCTCCATGAGCGCATCGAGCTCTGCGGCGATGAGGTTGCGCGAGGGGAAGATCATGTCGCAGGCGACGAGGGCAACGTACTCATTGGATGCGGCGTTGATCGCAGTGTAGACGCCGCGGAGCGCGCCTCGCTTCTCGTATGCGTCGGTGACCAGGCGAATTTTTCCAAGATCGACCAGATCGCTGAGAAAATCGAGGTTCTGCGGCTCGTTCGTGGTGATGATGAACTCGTCGGCGAGCGGGAGGAGGCGATTGATGCTGCGCCAGATCAGCGGTTCCCCGAGAAAGGGAACGGTTGCCTTGCTGCGGCCCATACGGCGCGACTCGCCGCCCGCCTGTACAACTATCGTCAGATTTCCGCTCTTGCTCATGAGATTCGAACTCCTGCAACAATTTATTCGCATGCGAGGTACAAGATTCAGAATACCACGAGTTGCGAGAAGAGCGGGGGATTGGAGGCTAGGGTGCGCGGGGGTCAGCAAGCGTATGGGGTCCAGCGTATGGGGTCAGTCAGCGTATGGGGTCAGTCAGCGTATGGGGTCGGTTCTCAGTGGTCCCGATAGTAGAAGGCGTCTGATATCAGGGCTATTGAGAACCGACCCCGCAGCGAGAACCCCGCAGCGAGGCGCGTCGCGCCGTCGCCGGCAGCCGCCGTCATGAACGCCAGTCGGACTCTTTCAGGTAGTGCCAGGCAGCGAGCCTTGCCGCGGGGACTTCCTCGCGCACGGCGCAGCCCGGCTCGTCGTTGTGCGAGCAATCCCTGAACTTGCAGGCACCCGCCGCATTCGCGATATCCGGAAACGCCCGTTTCAGACTCGCGTCCATGTCCAGTATCTGCAGGGTTCTCAACCCCGGCGCGTCGATAATCAGCCCCGCCCCCGGAACCTCGAGCATCCGTCGCGCGACCGTCGTGTGGCGGCCTCGGTCATCGGATTCACGGACGCATCCGACATCGGCCGCCTCACTCCCCAGCAGCGCATTCACCAGCGAAGATTTGCCGACACCGCTCTCACCCAACAGCAGGCTCGTCGTCCCCGGCACAATGAGCTCGCGCACCCGGCCCACCGAGTCTGAGTCGTGCTTCGATATCACCAACAACGGAATATCCGGAGCCACAGCGGCTATTTCGCCTATCGTCCCGTCAACGACCTCCCTCGAGACAAGATCGCTTTTCGTCAGCACGAACACCGGCTTCGCGCCGCACCCCATGACGGCCGCCATCTGCCGAATCAACAGCCTCCGGTCGAGGCCGATGCCGGTGAGCGACTGACAGATAAAGACCATGTCCACATTCGCGGCGAGCACTTGGCGCCTCAGCTGCTTTTCTCTTCCCACCCGCTTTACGCGGGCAAGCTCCGTCGTGCGGGGGAGCACCGCGTGGATTATCGCCTTCTCGTGGCTGTCGGGGCGCTCCACCGCAACCCAGTCGCCCACCGCGACAATCGAATCGTTGCTCTTCTTGATAGATGCCGAAAGCTCGGCACGCTCCTCGTCATACTCTGTGCGCACCAGGGGAAACCCGCGGTCGAGAGAGACCACACGCCCGAGGGCGCATCGCCGCCCCCGCTTCTCGAGTTTTCTGTTCACACGACGAAACGCCGCCTTCACCTGCCCGGTTGCCCCCAGATGCTCGAACGGTATCAACTCTTCCCTCTCCTTCCGGAACGTGCCCTAAGCACGACGAAAACGGCAACCAGAGCGAGGGCGACAGCGCAGAGTACGACGCCGGCGACAAGCCGCCCCAAATCGACTTCATGAGTCGTCGCGCCGCCCGCATCCACAAGGCTGACCTGCGACGCATGGACATCGAGGGCGCCTTGATGCGTGTCGCACGAGATGTAGTACGCGCCGGTGATGTCGAGGACCGTGCCGGCCGTCTTGTAGTCCCCGCAGTTCACGACATGTTCTGCCTGCTCGTCGGTCATGTACACGCCGATCGAATTGCCCCCGTTATCGCAGACGTTTACCCACTTGTAGCCGGCGCTTGCGTCGATGACCTCGCCGACCGCTTCCCCCGTGAAGCGAACCTCGGTCTTGTCGAGCGCCCGGTTGACAGATGCCAGCACGGCGATGCGCGTGTTGACGACGACCTCGTCGTCCGAGTTCTTCGAGTTCGAGAGGTCATCGAGCGTGCTGAATCTGTCAGCGAGAGTTCCGATGTCGTCGTCGCTCGTATCGATGGTGATTGCATGCGCCGAGGCGGGAAGCAGACACGATGCGAGCCCAAGCGCGCACAAAATGACGAGCAACACTGCCATTGTGCTATGACCAGGGAGAACCGACCCCGCATGACCCGCACGGCAGCGCCACGGCTGTTGGTGTCCCGAATGACCAGGGAGAACCGACCCCGTGGTGTCGACGCGAGCGGCGGGCGCGGCGCCCTCATGAGCTATCGAAGGGATCATTTCTTCTTCGTCCTCCAGCGCATGCGCTTGCTGGGGACCACAAACGCGAACAGCTCGACAATCATCGCGAAAATAGCGACGAACTCGAGACGTCCAAGCCACATCTCGAGCATGAACGTGACCTCGAGCACACGCGGCATGCCCGCCGACGCCACGCCCAAAGAAAGACCCGTGTTCGATGCCGCGCTCACAGAATCGAAAATCGCGGGCAGCGCATTGTAGCCGCACGCAACGCCCACAATGGCGCCCACCACGTACGTGACCACATAGAGCAGCAAGATGATCATCGACGAAGACACGAGCTCCGGGGTCACGAGCTTCTTGCCCTGCTGGTAGTAGAACGTGCGTGGACGCGCCCGGTCGGGGGCGAGCACCTCGCGAATCGTCTGCGCAATCGACCGTGCGACGATTCCGACGCGAAACGCCTTGATGCCACCGGACGCCGACGAGGACGACCCGCAAATAATCATCGACAAGATGATCACGAACAAGGCACCCGACCCCATCCCGTATAGGATCTGCCCCGTGTACATCGTCGAAAAGCCGAGGTTGAACGCACCGGAAAGCGTCTCGAACAGCGTGCGTCTGAGCATCGCCCCAAGGTCCTCGAAATACGAGCCCTTGATCGCGAGGGCAATCAGCACGACGAGTGCGGTCACCCACACGACGAGCGTGCGCACCTCGATGTCCTTGAAGAAGTTCTTCGTCCTCCCCCGCCACAAATCGCCATAGAGCACGAAATTGATGCAGCCCAGCATCGCGAGCACGAGCGCGATGACCTCGAGCGGCCAGGAATGGTAGTACATCAGCCCCATCGAATGCGTGCTCATGCCGCCCGTCGAAAACGCCGACGCCGTCACGATGAAACCGTTCACGAGCGCGCTTCTCACGCTGAAGCCGTTGAGAAACAGCGGAATCATGCAGGCGATCGTTCCCACGACGACGATGACGGCCGCAAGCCGCAGGATGAAGCGCGACGTCTGCCTGATCTCGGGCATGACCTGCCCCGAGCGCGCTTCGGCGCGATACAGCGAGGCGGCTGCCGCCCCTGTGCCGAAGATGCCAAGCGCCAGCGCGATGACGACGACGCCGATGCCGCCGATGAGGTGCATGATGGCGCGCCACAGCGCGAGGCTCAAAGCCATGTGGTCGGTATCGAGCGCGAGCGACATGCCCGTGGTCGTGAACGCCGACACCGTGTCGAACATCGCGTCGAGGTAGTTCGCGTACTGCCCCGACATCGAAAGCGGAAGCGCGCCGAACAGCGAGAGAATCACCCAGCACAGGCCGGTGATGATCAGCGACTGACGCCAGTCGAGCGAGCCACGCTCGTAGCGAAACAGTATCAGCACGGCGCCGACCGTGGCGGAGATGCCAATCGACAGCAGGAAGTCGACCGCGGTCTTGTACTCCCCGAGCGCGAGCGCGACCACGAAGCAAAACACCATGGCCACCGCGACGAGCATGATCAGAATGCCCAGGTAATGGGCGATGACCCTCCAGTCGTGTATGTGCAGGCGGTAAATCACGTGCGCTCGCCTATAGCATCGCGAAGTGGATGCCCGCCGTCACGAGCGCGAGAAAGAGCAGAAACGCGACGACTGCGCCCAGCACGGACAGCAGCCCGACAATGGGCCTGCGCTTCCCCGCAGCCTGCTGTGTGGTCTTCTGCCTCAAAGCTCTCCTTTCGCATGACAGCTATTGTAGCGCCAATCAGGCGCGTGGCCGCCTGCGCAGCCGGCCACGCCGCAACATCGTAATCACGAACAAGACAGAACCGACCCCGCCCAAAACGACGCCCCACGTGAACAGCGTCATCGACCACGAGCGTTCGTAGGAAGCGCCCTCGGCGGAAACGGTGACCGCGTCGGCGTGAACGCCGATCTCGTCGTTGTGGTCGGGGCAGGCGATTTGATAGCTGCCCTCGACGAGGACCGTGTCGCCCGTCATGCGGTACGCGCCGTAGTGCTCGATCACCGTCGCCTGCTCGTTCGTCATGTAAACGCCGATCATCGACTTGTCCGCCGCCATGACGTTGACCCACTTGTGCCCGTCGTCGGCCACAATCGGCTCGCCGATCGCCTCGCCCGAAAACTTGACGCTGCGCCCGTTGAGGCGCTCGGTCGCAGAGAGCAGGTCGGAGATCGCGACGGAGCGGTACGTGTCGGAGCCCGAGGGCTCGGGGGCATCAGATGCCGGTGCCCCGATGCTCGCATCGCCTTGCGAGGGAATCTGCACGCCCCCGTCGACCGCGTACGAAGCCGGCGCTCCGACGAGCGCGGCAGACAGGACGATTGCGGCAACGGCGCCAACGCAGCGCGTCGCCCTTTCCGCGTTGCCGGCCTTGCTGCGACGGCGCTTCTGGTTCCTCCAGCGACGCCACGCCTTGCCCCCTCGGCTGCGCAGCTTCTTTTTGCCCAGCCCGTCGTTGCCGAGTCCCCGGAGGATGTTGGGTGGCTCGAGCGAGATGATGAGGCCGACGAACGCGGCGATGAGGGCGATGAACTCGAGGCGGCCTGCCCACATGAGCAGGATGCCGACGAGCGTGAGGTCGATCGGGGAGGTCGACGACAGCATCCCCGCCGTGAGGCCCGTGTTCGAGACGAGCGAGGCCGCCTCGTAAACCGACTTGATGGCATCGCCGCCGTGCGCGATGAAGAGCATGGAGCCGAGCGCCGCCGTCGCGATGTAGAGGATGGAGATCGTCATCGCGAACGTCGCGTCGCGCGCGGTCAGGTGCTTCAGCCCGAAGTGCTGGTAATTGACGCGCACATGCGCGTTGCGCGGCATGAGGCGGACGCGGATCGAGTAGACGATCCAGCGCAGCACCTGCATGATGCGCAAAACCTTGATGCCGCCGCCGGTGGAGTGGGAGCACGCGCCGACGAGCATGGCGACCTCGAGGATGATGATGACGCTTTCGCTGATGGTGATCCCGAACTGCTGGGGATAGATCGTGCACATACCGCTCGTCGTCGCCGCGGAGATGGTCATGAACGTTCCGTTGACGAACAACCCGGTCGCGCTCGAGAATACCTGGTCGCGTGAGAGGGCAAACGAGACAAAGACGACGAGGAGGAGCAGCCAGATCGCGAACGTACGCGTCTCGGAGTTGCGAAACATCGGGCGGAGCTTGCCGCGCAGGGCGTAGCCGAAGATGGCGAAGTTGAGCGCCCCGGCGAGCATGAAGATGAGCAAAAACGCATCCAGGGTTGCGGAGTGATAGTAGACAAGACTCGAGCTGTGAGGAGTGAAACCGCTGGTCGAGAGCGCGTTGGTGATGAGCCAGAAGCCCGTCATGGCCGAATCGGGGAGGCTCATGCCCAAGGTGAGACAGATGATGCAAACGCCGACGGTGCCGATGACGAGGAAAAATGCCCCGACGAGGACGATGAACTTGACGGTGTCTTTCAGGCGGTAGGTTCGCTCATCGTGGACGCCGGTCTTGTTGGCGACTGTGATGTTGCCGCCCTCGCCGAAAAACCCGAGGTGCATTGCGACGAGGATGACCGCCTGGCCACCGACGAGCGTGAGTACGGCACGCCAGGTGGTCTGCGCGTAGCCGACGTGGTCGACGTCGGTTGCGAGCGAGGCTCCGGTCGTGGTGAGCGCGGAGACCGCATCGAAGAGCGCGGCGACGTAGTTGTCGAAGTCACCCGAGATGTACATGGGAACGGATGCGATCAGACCTGCGACAACCCATCCCATGCCGACGAGGAGCAGGCTGCGACGGCGATCGAGCTTGCGCGCGCGGAAGAGGTACAGCAGCGCGCCGGAGAACAGGCTCACGCCGATGCCGAAGACGAATGCTACCGCCTGCGCTGTCTCGCCGGCAACGAGCGCGACGAGAAGAGGAACGAACATAAGCGCACCCGTGATCAAGACGAGCACGCCGAGAAAATGTAGCACGGTCGAGATATCGGCCAGGTGAAATCGCGGCAGCATAATGCAGGGATTATAGCATGCGGAATCGGTGCTGATTGCAGGCTGGTTTCGGGGGTCGTCGTTCGGGGGGTCCGTTCGGGGGG
>OLPZ01002166.1_pt1 | contig 11644 bp, 13 predicted proteins | sample 1672711 | NCBI WGS metagenome assembly OLPZ01 (sample SAMEA3136716, study PRJEB25190) | human gut metagenome
AGGCCTTTACGGCCAAGAAGGGCCGCTCGGTCACCACCGTCGGCACAACCGAGGAGATTCTTGGCGCCGGCGTCTCGGCCGAGAAGTTCACCGCGCAGAGCCTCCCCTCAGCCGGTGCCCTCATGAAGGAAAACGACATGCCGAGTTTGTTTGACTAGGACGACGGCAGAACCGCCATAAGCTCTCAAAACGGTGGGGCCAGGAGCGCAGCAATATCGCGCTCCGGGCCCCATGCATTACAGCAGCATCATCCCTATAGACAAAATGTCGCATAAAGTGGAACAGACATAAGCCCATCATTCATTCCAAAAGGCTTAGTTGATAGCCTGATAAGGCGCACGCCCGGATGGGTCTTTTTAAGTGAGGACAGGCTTCGAGATCTTGTGTTCTCCCCCGCCTTGACTTCAATCGCAGACAAGCATCCCTGCTTTTCTACTACAAAGTCGATTTCCGCACGATTATCTCGCGCCCAATAATGCAGCGGATAGCCCATGGCTGAAAGCTGTTGGGCAACGTAGTTTTCGGTAAGTGCGCCCATAAATGTGCCACCGATACCGGCAAGAATATCGGCGCGTTGAGCACCGGCCTTGGAGACGAGCAGCCCCGTATCCGCCTGATAGATTTTAAAAGCAGAGGGGTTAACGAAGGCCTCTAAAGGGCTTTCGATCTGCCCGACTAGGCTGCAGCGCGCCACCGTACCCGACAATACAAGCCAGTCGAGAGCATCTCCAAAGAGAGACGCATTGCCCCCCGCTCGCACTACCTTGTATTGAAATTTACGATTCTCTTTGGCAAGCTGCTGTGGAATGGAATCGAAGCACGCACGCGTCTTTGCGCTCAAGCGTTCATCAGCATATTTATTGGTGTCGGCGGAATATCCGTCGAGAATAATCCGATGCTTTTCGGCCACATCAATGATTGACTGATCATCGATGTACGTTTGGACCGCCTCGGGCATTCCGCCAACAACAAGATACTGTCGATAGAGCCCAAGCGCCTTTTCATGAAGGCTTGGCGCAAGAGGTCCCATTGACTCGAATGACGAGCGTATCTCGTCGACCAGCTGATCGTGCCCCATCGCCCAGAGAAACTCCTCGAAATCGAGTGGAGTCATCTCAATCAAGTCGGTCTTTCCAACGGGGAACGAATACGACTGATGGTTAATGGCAACCCCAAGAAGCGACCCAGCAGCCGCAACGTAATACTCGGGAGCATCTTCGCAAAAGTATTTAAGGGAAGTGAGCGCTTCCTCGCATGCCTGGATCTCGTCAATGAACAGTAAGGTTTTGCCAGGCACGATACGCTGTCCCGTACGAGCCTCGATCGCGCGTACGATCGAATGAGGGTCAAGACCGCCCGAAAAATCCGCTCGCGCCGACCGGTCATTCTCAAGATTAACGTAGACAACCGATTCGAAAAGATCCTGGGCGAACGTTCTGAGCAGATAGGTCTTGCCACACTGGCGCACGCCTTTGACCAGCAAAGGTTTTCTATCAGCCCTGTCTCGCCATTCCCTAAGGAGTTCGTCTGCCTTGCGACGCATACGCAACCTTCCCTCATGAACTTCTATTTGACAATATTTTAACGCGGATTAATTTGTTTTCAGTTATTTTTCTGCGTTAAAAAATTGTTCTATACGTCACTTGAGGGAATTCGCCCCTATCTCTCGGTAAGGACAGCAAGCATTTCCACCAACGCTGATTGCCATGCGTTCTTCTTGCCTTAAGAGAGCTTGCGAGCGAGCTCTCGCACCTCTTCCAACTTGGGCGACGATGCCATGCTTTCGCGCTCGGTCATACCGCTGATGGTGACAATGCCCTGGTCCTCCCACTTGCAGTACGCGCAGGTCGACTTGTACATAGCGATTGCCGCATCATAGACGCCCTCGCTGTGGCTATCGAGCAAAAGGGCCGTCTTGGTGAACGGGAAGCCCGTAGCACCGAAGGCGTACAGGCGGTCGATGGCGGCCTTCCCCTGCGCAGTGATATCAAACCAGTAGATGGGCGAAGCGAAGACTCCCTCCTTCACGCCGCGGGCGCTCGGCACGCATTTTGTTGTAACCAAAACAGATGGAGCTATTCAGTCGTCTGTAGATCGCATCTCTCGTTCGCGCTCTCCAAAGAAGGTGCAAGCAGAAGCATCACGGGCATTGATCGGCGCCGATATGGATCACGACATGAAACCGTAAGGGTTGGCCAGAGGTTGCTAGATTCAGTAGCTCGCAGCAATAGAGCGAATGACGACTTCGGCGATATAATCCGTGTCATCTTGATTGTTCCCGCGCGGAAGGTACAGCTCATGTCCAAGCTCAACATCGATCAGCGATCGATTCGCGATCTTCTCACCGATAAGCGATCAGACTTCCTCATCCCCGACTACCAGAGGCCCTACGCCTGGGGCGAGGATGAATGCGCAACGCTGTGGGATGACCTGTTCTCGTTCGCTTTTCCAGGCGATGACTACGAGCGTTTCGACAGCGAGAACGACGAATACTTCCTAGGACCCATCGTCACCTTTAAGAACCTCTCTGGCCAACTCGAGATCATTGACGGCCAGCAACGCCTCACCACCATCATGCTGCTGCTCCGCGCGTTCTACGACAAGTTCACCAACATGAAGGATAAGCAGTCTGTGAAGATGCGCGAGGCAATCGCCCGTTGTGTATGGAAGACCGACGAGTTCGACGAGCCCGACATGGAGCGTCTCAAGATCGACTCCGAGGTTGCATCGGACAACGACAAAAATGAATTCCTCGAGATTTTACGAGAGGGCAATGTAGGCGATGGCTGGAAAAGCGCCTATGCCCGCAACTTTGCTTTCTTCCAGAGGAAAATCGAGCAACTGGTGAGCGAGTGGCCCACCTACACCGTCTACATGGCCACACGCGTCATCAACAATGTGATACTGTTGCCCATTGAAGCGGAGTCGCAGGACACCGCGCTACGCATCTTCTCGACTCTAAACGACCGAGGGGTGCCTCTCTCGGATGCCGACATCTTCAAGAGCCAGTTCTACAAGCATTATTCCGATACGGGGCGCAAGGATGAGTTCATCCGTCGCTGGAAGGGGCTCGAGGAGGGAGCGAACGCTATCTTCCGGCCCATGCGCGGTACACCAACCGATGAGCTATTTACGCGCTATATGTACTACCGCCGCGCGAAGAAAGGCATCCGCGACACGACCACCGCATCGTTGCGCGACTTCTTCGGTGCCGATGGCTACGCCATACTCAAGGAGGACGCCACGCTCGGCGATCTTGAGGCCCTGCTCGGCTTCTGGAAACGCGTCGACGCGCAGGAAGGATTCAGCGAGCGCGTGCTCCGCAGGCTCTTCGTGCTGAACTACGCCCCCAACGGCATGTGGACCTATCTGCTAAGCGTCTGGTTCCTTGCCAACAGCGACAGCAAGGGTGTCCTCGACGACGAGGCACTCTACGGCTTTCTAAACAAGATCACGGCATTCATTTTCGCCTACGCCATTGAGCGTCCCGGCGTGAACGCGCTGCGTTCGCCAGTGTATCCCGAGATGATCAACATCGTGGAGCACCGCCCGGTGGAGTTTCCTAACCACCACTTCAATCGCGCAAATATTACTGAGCGATTCCGAACCTACGTGTTCACCAACGGCAGGCCTGTAACGAAGTCCATGCTCACTTGGTGGGCGTACGCAGACCCAGATCAACCACTCATGGACCTAGACACCACGCTCGAAATTGAGCACATCTATGCCAAGAAGCGCAACGAGATAGACCCGCTCGTCGATCAATCCAGCCTGGAGGCGCTGGGTAACAAGGCGCTGCTCGAGAAGCGTGTAAACATCCGTGCGGCCGACTACAGATTCTGCGATAAACGCAAGTACTATGAGGGATACACCGACGGCAATGGCAAGCGCAAAGCCGGAACAAAGATCGCGGAACTCAAGCGCCTGACACAAGTCATGGGAGACTTCACCGAAATAGACATCGCGACTCGCACGGCACGGATCATCGATGCCTTCGTGGACTACCTGGGCGACAACGGACTTTTGAGCTAAGGAGCGAACATGTTCGAAAGACTAACCAAGTACGCTGGCAAGCTGGCAGACAGAAACATGAATGTCGAGTTTGGGGGCGGGACGTTCGGACTCGAGGATTTCGTCGACGATTTCTATGAACTGGACGGGTTCGCGGACACCAGCTACTTCGAGACGCTTGAACGCCATAGCATCGACACCTCGGAAGGTATAGACAGCTGCGACATCGACCATGGGGACATTGACCTGATACGTGCATGCATCACGTGGTGCGTTCGTGGCGACCGCTTCTGCGACGGACTCCTTGCCGCGCAAGCTAGGAGCGGGTTTCTGGACCGCTGCCTCTCCCGGCTGAAGGAGCTCGACGAGAGCCGATCGGCTGCCGCGAAGACATTTCGACCGTGACAGCTACCAACGATAAGCAATTAATCAAGGAGCGTTCCTCAGATAAAGGCCAGCTACAGCTGATAGCAAAACTTGCAAAAAATAGCAAAAGTTGCAAAAGAAAATGTCAGCAACTATGCATGGCAATCAGTAGCCCTCTTGGCAAGGGAAGTAGGCTTTCCGCCAACGCTGATTGCCATGCGTTCTTCTTGTCCTTAGGCGAGCTTGCGAGCGAGCTCTCGCACCTCTTTCAACTTGGGCGACGATGCCATGCTGTCGCGCTCGGTCATACCGCTGATGGCGACAATGCCCTGGTCCTCCCACTTGCAGTACGCACAGGTCGACTTGTACATAGCGATCGCCGCATCATAGACGCCTTCGCTGTGGCTATCGAGTAAAAGGGCCGTCTTGGTGAACGGGAAGCCCGTAGCACCGAAGGCGTATAGGCGATCGATGGCGGCCTTCTCCTGCGCAGTGATATCAAACCAGTAGATAGGCGAAGCGAAGACAACCATGTCGGCGTCTTTCAGCGACTCGATCACGTTGGCCATGTCATCCTTCTGCACGCAAGTGCCCTCGTGGGCGAAGCAATACTGACACCCCAGACAACCAGCGATTTTCTTACTGGCAACGCGGATGACCTCGACCGTATGGCCACCCTCACGCGCGGTCTCAGCAAACGCCTCGACCATGGTGTCGGTATTGGCGCCCTTGCGCGGGCTACCGCTCAATACAACGATATTCATAAGAATCTCCCTTCTTCATGCCGCAGGCGCGCGGCATACATTTCGTTGTAACCAAAACGGATGGAGCTATTCAGTCGTCTGCAGGCCACATCTCTCGTCAGTGTTCTCTAGACATAATCTCACCGCCTGATAACTCCTCGACTGTCTTGACTCTCTCTCCGAAAATTGAACAGCAAATCGTTGCTCGCAAAGTATCGACTGTGAGAAAATTAGCTTGAGCTTTCTCCCTGCTCGCATAAGCGTTCGCGTGAAAGAGCCTAGCCGCATCGGCCAGGCGCAATATAGATCCGCGGAAACCGGCCTACGAACAAGGAGCGTCTTATGTATGGACAGCATGTTGCACCGCAGACCCATAACAAACGGACTGGCCTGTCTATCCGCGACGTCAAGCGTCATGCAGACGCCAGAGTCGCCGCCTTCGGAGTAAGCATTCTTGTGGCAGGACTGCTTTTGCTACCCCGCGCAGCACTGGCGACAGAAATGCCAGAAACCGATGTCGCAGCACCCATTACCTGCGACGAAGCCAACGCAGAAGGCAGCCTCACAGCTACCACCGTTGTCGACCATAACTATGACCTGGAGCTCCCTCCTGCCTTCATGTTGGTCCAGAATGAGGCGTTTGTATACGATTTCCCCGACAAACCCGAGGACTTCATCTACGGGCTTAACGACACCGTCCATCTCTTCAAGATCGACACCGATACCGAAGGCCTTATAAAAACCGAAAACCCCAAAGAGGCCAGCGTCTCTATTGCCCTGACCATGATCGACAATCACGTTAGAGCAACCGCTGTCTTTACAGGCGGCTACGCCGACGACCAAATCCCTTACAGACTGAACCTCACCAGCTCAACCCGCCTTGGCACACACGTTGACCGCGACTTCGACAGCGGGCAGGGGATTATGCACGAGACGCGGCACGATTACTACATCCGTTACATCTTCGACAGTGACGTGCACTTGATTGCAACCGATACGAGCGGTTCCAAACCCGATCCAAGTGTTAAGCCGATCCAAGTGTTAAGCCGATCCCAGAGGTCAAACCCGAACCGGGAACCAAGCCCGAGCCCACACCGCAGCCCAAGACAGAAAAGCCCGCGGCAAATCCCGTTTCCACCAAGGCAGTAACGGCAGTTAAACCAGCCGGGACCACCCTACCCGCGACGGGCGACAACAGTGCGATGGCAACCGCCCTGAGTGTTGCCGGTGGTGTAGTTGCAGCAGTTGGCATTTCTGCAACAAGGCGTCGCAACCACTAGCCAGCATTTCGTACCCCGCAGACAAAGCTCTATCCCCGCTCCGATGAGCTTTACTCACCGAGAAGTTTCTTCCCCACGGAAATGAGTTTCTTTCCAACGGCCGCCTTCACGCCATCAACGCCCCGCGAAACCGTCGAAACAGACTGTGCCGAACCGCCATCGAGCTCTACCCCATCGCAAACAGTGTCGACGGCGTCTTCTGGCAACATTTTTGGTCGCCATAGCTCCGATTCGGCAGGGCCCAGTCTCCGCTCGATCTCGAGCAAGACTTGTAAGGAGTCCACAGTCAAGATCAACTACGGGAATCGTGACGAGCCGATACCGCCCGCATGCCCCCTTCGGAATAGGCGCTGAGCAGCTCCTGGGCGTAGGCGAACTCGGGCCCTCGCCTCCAACCGAGCAGGCGGTTGACCGCGAGATTTCCCTGGACGTTGTGGACGAAGAGCAGAGAGGCGTCTGCCAGCCCCAGCTCCCGGGTCGCCCGGTGAAGGCGAGGAAAAAGGGCACGAAGGGAGCGAAGAGCGTTCCGTCGGAAAGTCGGAACGCTCTGTTTGCATTTTTGGGATCGTCCCAAATCCTTGCCAGCTCTGTGGCGGATGCCGAAAGCTGCAGATCGATTATCTGCGGATTGCATTAATCCATGCCTGAATATCTTTCTCAGAAGTACGGAGCATGGATTCATCGAACTGCACATCGAGGCCCGGCTTTACGATTGCGCCTTTGCAGGCTTCCTCAAAGTCCTTCAGCGCGTGTCCCGGCCAGCCGCCATTGGTGGCAAACGGATACACGATCTTCCCGGTCAGGTCAGCCCGCTCCAGGAAACTGCGCATGGCGGGCGCAAAGGTGTACCACCAGACAGGTGAACCCAGGATGATGGTGTCGTAATCTCTCCAGCCAATGTGCAGCGGCTTCAGTTCCGGGCAATAACCCTCGGCAATCTCACGCTGCCCCTGATTGACGACTTCATCATAATCGCCATCGTAGGGAACAACCGTATCCATACGAGCAATATCCCCGCCGATTTCCCTCTGGATCATCTCGGCGATGCGCTTCGTGTTGCCTCCGTAGGAGTAGTACAGAATCAAGGTTTTCATTTCACGCTTTCTCCTTATGCAAGAGGATTTCCGCTGAACACGGGAAATGCGCTGAAGTCACCATAGTTGGCGATGCGCTCCATGTTCTTGAGAGTTTCCATGTCTTCCTCGGAGATCGCGAAATCCACGTCTGCGTTGCTTTCCATGTGGGCGGGATCTGCCGTCTTGGGAAGCGCGACGGCTCCAAGCTGAAGGACATAGCGGATGCAGAGCTGGGCGGCAGATACGCCGTACTTCTCTGCCATCTTAACGATCGCCGGATTCTTCAGCGCCTCGCCGTGGGCGATGGGAGAGTATGCCTCCACCTGAATGCCCTGTGCCTTGCAGAAGTCCACCAATGCCGAATCGGTGTTGGTGATGTGCAGGAGGATCTGATTGACCATGGGCATCACGCGGCAAGAGCCCAGGAGGTTCTCGAGGTCATCTTGCAGGAAGTTGGACACGCCGATTACCTTGACCTTGCCCGTCGCCCGTGCATCCTCCAACGCACGCCAGACCTCCTTGTTCTCCTCGAAATAGCGCTTCTCCACACGGAACTCGCTCCACGGCTGGGGAGAGTGGATGATCATCTGGTCAAGGTAGTCGAGCCCCATCCTCTCCAGCGTCTCATCGATGGACTTCGCCGCATCCTCGTAGGTCTTCAGCTCTGCCGCGATCTTGCTGGCGACGAAAAGCTCTTCCCGGCGAACGCCGCAGGTGCGCACGCCTTCGCCGACGCCGCGTTCGTTTCCGTAGGCCTGCGCGGTGTCGATCAGGCGATAGCCCAGCTTTACCGCCTCGCGAACAGCTTCCGCCGCCTCGGCATCGTCGATGAACCAGGTGCCCAGTCCCAGCTTGGGAACCTGAACTCCGTTTGCCAACGGGTAGGCTTCATTCAAGATCATCGTTCTACTCCTCGCCCCAGATATCCTTTGCCATGCGGAAAACCGCCCACGCCTTGGGCCAGCCGCAGTAGAAGGCTGCATGGGTCACGACCTCCGCGATTTCTTCTTTTGTAATACCGTTCTTCTTTGCCGTCGTCAGGTGATAGCGGAAGCTCTCATCGGTAAGCCCCTGGGCCATCAGCGCGACGACGGTCACGAGGGAGCGGTCGCGGAGGCTGAGCTGCCCCTCTCGGCTCCAGACCTCTCCGAAGAGCACGTCATCGTTCAGTTCCGCGAATTTCGGGGCGAATTCGCCCAGGGCATCTCTGCCTGCCGTCTGCTTGACTGCCATGTTTCGTTCCTCCCTACAGCCTTGCGTACTCTTCGTGGGATACCGGCTCGCACCACTCGTTCTCGCAATTCTCGCCGGGAACCTCCACTGCGATATGGCTGAACCAACTGTCCTTCTTCGCTCCGTGCCAGTGCTTGACGTTGGCGGGGATCATCACGACGGAGCCCTCGTGCAGGCTGACGGCGGCCTTGCCTTCCTCCTGGTACCAGCCCTCGCCAGCCGTACAGAGTAGGAGCTGACCGCCTCCTTTGTCCGCGTGATGGATATGCCAGTTGTTGCGGCATCCCGGCTCGAAGGTCACGTTGGCGGCGAACAGGCCACCTTCCGGATCGGTCAGCGGATTCAGGAACGAATCGCCGGTGAAGTATTGGGCATAGGCGGTGTTCGCCGTTCCCGTGCCGAATGCGTTGACCTTCTCGAACTGCTCTTTTCGTTCATACCTCATAATTGAAACCTCCTGCTTAGGATTATCGATTCACGCCATAGCGCAGCCAGACCGCCCCGCCGTCCATGGCCTTCGCCTCTTTCAGCGTGAAGCCAAGGGCCTTGCTCTCCGAAATGCCTTCTACGGCTCGGAAAACCGGCGGCGTATCCGGGCTCCCGTCTGCCGCCGCCGCCAACACGATGCTGATCTCATCGCACATCCCCGCTTGCAGGAACGACCAGTTCAGCACGCCGCCACCGCCCAGCATCAGGGTCTCGATGCTGAATTCTTCTTTCAGCTTGGAAAGGGCCAGACCGTGATCCAGCTCCGTTTCTCCCGCGATGATGTACGAGATTCCCAGCTTTCTCAAAAATGCCCTGTAGGCGTTGCCGACCTGTTCTGTCAGCACCTCGACGACATGGGCGGTGGTGTCCACATAGCGCAGGGTGCTGCTTTCCCACCCCAGCTTGCCGTGGGGGTCCACGGAGACATAGAACATTCCGAAGTCCGGCTGCGCGATGAAATCACCTGCCGGAACGGCCGGCGCATCTTCGTCCAGGTCCGGCTTCCTGTAGAAGGTGAAGTTGTCGTCCGTCGTCACCCTGCCGGACAGCCAGCCCTGGTGATGGTAAAAGGGCTCTTTCCCGAAGGCGATGTCGTAGAACGCATCGCCCGCCGCTTTGCCCTGCGGCGTTCCCATGTAACCGCCCATGATCTTTCCGTCCAAAGCGCACATCATGTGGCAGAAAACATACGGCCTGTTCACGTTCGATTCCCCTCCTTATGATTGACAAACATTCTGTTTGGAAGCATGCTTCCTTTGAACTTCATGTGCATCCTAGAACTTAAAGTTAACTTTAAGTCAAGGGGATTCTGGAATAATTCGGAGGGGTTTTCAGATGGTCTATACGGTGGGGGAAATGGCGAAACTGCTGGGGGTTGCGGCGTCCACCTTGCGCTACTACGACAAGGAGGGGCTGCTGCCCTTCGTGGAGCGCTCCTCCGGTGGCATTCGCATGTTCCGGGAATCGGATATCGAATGGCTGCAGGTGATCGGCTGCATGAAGAAAGCCGGGATGTCCATCAAGGACATCCGGCAGTACATCGAGATGGCGCTGCAAGGAGACGACACCATCGATTTGCGCCTTGCCATGTTCCGGCGCCAACAAGAAGTTCTGAAACAGCAGATGGAGGAATTGCAGCACACCATGGAGATGGTGGATTACAAGTGCTGGTATTACGAAACGGCGAAGGAAGCGGGTACGGTCGATGCCCCGCAGAAGATGGAGCTTGCCAAAGTCCCGAAACGCTTTCGGAAGATTCGGCAGGAGCTGCGCACTGCGCCGGGGACTGTGGCAACGATATAACAAGACTGCTTAGGCAACGGCAGCCAGCCGCCTGATTATCACGGTAACTTTATCGTTCAAAAAAGTACTACTAACAAACGAACACCCCGGCTATCCGCTGTTCGCGGAAGAGCAGGGGAGCTCTTGTCACCGGGATGGAACCTTTTCAACTCGCAGGATAGCAGAATCGCCCCGCAAGCCAGAATCAGCACGGGACGGCAGCGGGCAGGACCGTCGCCTCTAGATTACCCTCACGCCGCCACTGGCAGCCCTGATTAAATATGCTAGGTATCTCGGGATAATGCTTTCGGTCGCATACGCGCAAGAGTGTCCGCTGATTGCAGCCGGCTGTTCCCCTTCCTACGCCAATGGTGTGCAGACATCTTCGATATTCTTGCTCGTTATGGCGAAAATCACGTCTCCAGGGTTTGCCTTTTTCGATTTAGCGTATTGCTCTTCAGATCATCGTGGTGTGCTCGTAGCCGCGCTCCACGAGGAGCCGCTCGGCAACGTCGAGAATCTTCTCGACCGTCTCCTCCGGGTACTTATTGCGTGCCACGGGCACCTCCGTCCTTGTTATCGCGATAAACATACCATGAGTGGCGTACGGGTCGAGAAGGGCTGGCGCCAAAAGAGCCCAACGGCCGTTACAGCTTCGTTAGAAACGCGCCCCACCATGGATGGTGAACCCGAAAGGCAAGGCGCGCGGACACGGCGACTCGGCCCGCGCGCCCGGAAGAGAAAGGACGAACCCATGGGTTACATGCTCGAGACGCGCGGGCTCACCAAGCGCTTCGGCCGCGGCGACCAGGCGCAGGATGCCGTGGCCGACGTGAGCCTTCATATCCGCGAGGGCGAGGTGTACGGGCTGCTCGGCCCCAACGGCGCCGGCAAGTCGACAACGCTCAAGATGATCTGCGGGATGCTGCGGCCGACGGCCGGGGAGATCCTCTTTGCCGGGCACGCCTGGCGCCGCGAGGACCTCTACGCAATCGGCAGCCTCATCGAGGAGGCGCCGCTCTACCCCAACCTCACCGCGCGCGAGAACCTGCGCGTGCGCACCACGCTGCTGGGCCTTCCCGAGAGCCGCGTAGATGAGGTGCTCGCCGCCGTGGACCTCGCGGACACCGGGAAGAAGCGCGCCGGGCGCTTCTCGATGGGCATG
>OLPZ01002171.1_pt1 | contig 11616 bp, 7 predicted proteins | sample 1672711 | NCBI WGS metagenome assembly OLPZ01 (sample SAMEA3136716, study PRJEB25190) | human gut metagenome
GATATTTTCATAGACTGTCTTTTTGGGTAGCAACTTATAGTCTTGGAAAACGACACCAACATTCCGACGTAGCATTGGAATATCGCGTTTTTTAATCTTAGCAAGATTAAAGCCAGCAACTTGCAGACTTCCCTTATCAACTTTCACTTCACGATACAATAATCGAATAAAAGTTGATTTCCCAGCTCCAGAAGGTCCTACAATGTAGGTGAATTCTCCTGGCTCTACTTCAATGGACACACCACGCAGGGCTGTTGTCCCGTTGTCATATTTTTTGACAACATCTCTCATTTCAATAATTGACATTTATTGTTAAGAGTTCCTTTCGTAAGATAGTTGAGGGAGTGGGAGAAGTGACCATGATTGCATTGCAATTATAGTTGTCTATGCCACTCTCGTAAATTTAATATTTAGTTTAACCGCCATTTCAAGTAGGCATCGATGAAGCCATCAATATCTCCATCCATGACCGCATCTACATTGCTGCTCTCGGCACCTGTACGATGGTCCTTGACCAGCTTATATGGCTGCATCACATATGAACGGATCTGGCTGCCCCAGGCATTATCCTTAACCTCACCGCGGATACCTGAAAGTTTCTCCTGATTCTCCTGCTGTTTCAGCAAATACAGTTTGGCTTTCAGCATCTGCATGGCTTTATCCTTATTCATATGCTGAGATCTCTCATTCTGACATTGCACAACAATATTCGTCGGCAAATGCGTAATACGGATGGCCGATGACGTCTTGTTGATATGCTGACCACCGGCACCGCTGGAACGGTACGTATCAATTCGCAGATCATCCTCATTGATCTCAATATCAAGATCTTCCTCGATATCCGGCATAACATCGCAGGACGCGAAGGATGTCTGACGTTTACCCGCCGCATTAAATGGTGAAATACGGACAAGACGGTGAATTCCCTTCTCACTCTTCATATACCCATAGGCATTCTCTCCCGCAATTTCCACTGTTACAGACTTGATGCCGGCCTCTTCACCATCCAGATAATCCAGCACGGTGGTTGTAAAGCCATGCTTCTCAGCCCATCTTGTATACATGCGGAATAACATGCTGACCCAGTCGCAGGCTTCTGTACCACCGGCTCCGGCATGCAGTGTGACGATGGCATTGTCTCCATCATACTCTTCCGAAAGCAGTGTTTTAATTCTGAGATGTTCAAAACGTTTCTCAAAATCTGCCATGGCTTCCTGTACTTCCGGAATCAGGGATGCATCATTCTCTTCATAGCCCATCTCAAGAAGTGTTTCCACATCTTCCCATGCTGTCTCCAATCGATGGTATTCTTCAACTGTGTCTTTTAAATTCTTTAATTCTTTCATGGAGTTATTGGCTTTATCGGCATTGTCCCAAAAACCCGGTTCCTCCATCATACGCTCTAATTCTTCGATCCTTGACTTCTTGCCAGCCAGGTCAAAGTGAATCCCCCACTTCTTTTAATGGTACGGCATAGCCGTTCAGAGCGAATTTAATCTGATCGAATTCGACCACCAAAATCACCTCTTTCTATAATCAGAACCTGTTTGCAGGTTCTGGTGCGAAATCGTGTCTGCAAAGCAGGCACGATTCCAATTTATTACTGATTGCGTCCGCAACAGTTCTTATACTTAATCGGGCGTCCATCCGGATAGCACTTGCCGCATGGGCAAGGATCATTCGGCTGAACTTTCTTGTTCTTTCTCTGAACAGGTTTCTTTGGACCAGAATCATCCTTGTTCGTTCCTGTTACCTTCACTTCCTGTTTGCGCTCCACTTCAGGGTTCTTGCGGATGTGCAGCATGATCATCACGATATCTTTGGAAATCGCAGCAATCATCTCTTCAAACATCTCAATACCCGCATAACGGTATTCTACAACAGGATCCTTCTGTGCATATGCCTGCAGAGAAATACTCTGGCGTAACTGATCCATATCATCAATATGGCTCATCCACTTATTGTCAATGACTTTCAGCAGGAATACTCGCTCTACTTCGCGGAATGTCTCCGCAGAGCCCGTCTCCTCTGTTATCTCCTGTTCCTTCTTTGCATACAGTTCCTTGACCTGTTCTGTCACTTCATCGATCAGACGTTCTCTCGTATAGCCTTTATAATCATCCTTGTTCATGGACAGTGGCTTAATCGGTGCGATTGGAAGCAATGTACGGTTCAGCAGCAGAAGATTCCATTCTGCCGGTGTCTGACCTTCATCAATAACATCATTGATCTCCGCTTTAATAACATCGCCAATCATACGGACAATCTCATCATGCATGCTCTCGCCCTTCAAGACACGGCGGCGCTCTTCATAGATCAATTCTCGCTGCTCATTGTTAACCTGATCATATTCCAACAGGTTCTTACGAATAGCAAAGTTGTTGGACTCGATCTTCTTCTGTGCCTTCTCAACAGCATTGGAAAGCATCTTGTGTTCAATCGCCATACCATCTTCATGAGACAGTGCATTGAATACCTTCATCATCTTGTCAGAACCAAACAGACGCATCAGATCATCTTCAAGGGAAATGAAAAATCTTGTATCACCCGGATCTCCCTGTCGTCCGGCACGGCCTCGAAGCTGATTATCAATTCGTCTTGATTCATGACGCTCAGTACCGATAATCTTCAGACCGCCCAGTTCAGCCACACCATCCCCAAGCTTGATATCGGTACCACGACCGGCCATATTCGTGGCGATGGTCACCGCACCTCTTTCACCGGCATGTGCAACAATCTCCGCTTCCTTCTCATGGAACTTCGCATTCAGAACGGTATGCGGAATCCCCTCTTTTCTCAGACGGTTACTGATTTCTTCAGAGCCTTCGATGGTGATTGTACCAACCAGAACAGGCTGTCCCTTCTGATGGGTCTCAATAATCTCTTCAACAATGGCATTGATTTTCTCTCTGTGGGTACCAAATACCAGATCATCATGATCCACACGGATAACTTTCTTGTTTGGCGGGATCTCGATAACATCCAGACCATAGATCTCACGGAACTCTTCCTCTTCTGTCAGGGCAGTACCGGTCATGCCGGCTGTCTTGTTGTATTTATTAAAGAAGTTCTGCAGTGTGATCGTTGCCAGCGTGCGGCTCTCTCTCTTAACTTCTACACCTTCTTTTGCTTCAATCGCCTGATGGAGACCATCTGAATAGCGACGGCCCGGCATAATACGACCTGTAAATTCATCGACGATCAGTACTTCGCCATCCTTAACCACATAGTTCTTATCACGGAACATCAGATAATTGGCACGAAGAGCCAATGTCATAACATGCTGGATCTCAAGGTTATCAGCATCAGCCAGATTGTTCAGATGAAAATACTCCTCTACCTTCTTGACACCCTGTTCTGTCAGAACAACATGTTTCTCTTTTTCATTGACAATGAAATCACCGGTCTCTTCAACTTCTTCACCCATCATGACTGTCATCTTGTTGATCTCGCCCTTACGCTCACCCTTTGTCATACGTTTGGCCAGATAATCACAGGTGTTGTAAAGTGCCGTTGACTTTCCGCTCTGACCTGAAATGATCAGCGGTGTTCTGGCTTCATCGATCAATACGGAGTCCACCTCATCGATGATCGCATAATTCAATTCACGCTGTACCAGCTGCTTCTCATAAACTGCCATATTGTCACGCAGATAATCAAAGCCAAGTTCATTGTTCGTCGCATAAGTAATATCGCACTGATAAGCCGCACGACGCTCGTCCGGATTCATACTGTTCAAAATGACGCCAACGCTCAATCCAAGAAAACGATGAACTTCACCCATCCACTCCGCATCTCGGTTGGCCAGGTAGTCATTGACTGTAACAATGTGAACACCCTTGCCCTCAAGTGCATTCAAATAGGCCGGCAATGTAGATACCAATGTCTTACCTTCACCAGTCTTCATCTCAGCGATACGTCCCTGATGCAGGATCACACCGCCGATCAGCTGAACTCTGTAATGGCGCATGCCAAGTACACGGGTTGCTGCTTCTCTGGCAACTGCATAAGCTTCCACAAGGAGATCATCCAATGTCTCTCCTTCAGACAGACGCTTCTTAAACTCATCTGTCTTCGCTCTCAGTTCTTCATCAGACAACTTCTCCATAGCAGGACCCATGGCTTCAATTTTATCAACGATTGGATATACTCTCTTCAGTTCTCTCTCACTGTGTGTACCCATAATCTTGCTGAAAATTCCCATATAGTTCTCTCCTAAAATCACTGAATTGTGCGCCCTCATATATACTGTGTTTCTTCCTGTCCGGCGCACCCGAAACGTGTCTATAACGAATTTATTCTAACACTATATACTGCCATTTGCAAATAAAAAAAGCGTAAAAACTTCCGCATCCCCGATAAGAACCCCCGTTTGGTTCCCGGATAGACACAAAAAAACCTCAAAAGGAGTTGTTCAATACAGGCACGTTCGCACTGCCATCACCTGTAATTTGAACAACTCCTTTTGAGGCTTTTGTCAATTATATACAACCGCACACTATTTATTCCCCATAGTATGCTTATATTCAATATTCAACACGGATTTAGTTCTCCGGTTCGATCAGACCGTATGTGTTGCCTTTTCTCTTATAAACAACATTGACTTCATTGGTCTGTGCATTGCGGAATACAAAGAATGAATGTCCGAGCAGTTCCATCTCAACACACGCTTCTTCAGGATCCAATGGCTTGATCGCAAACTTCTTCGTTCTGACGATCTTCACTTCCTCATCACCATCTGTCTCCATCTCAAGATACGCCGGTTGGAAGTTCTTTCTGCTGTTCTGCTGGTTCGCAATTCTTGTCTTGTACTTTCTCAACTGACGGACGATAATCTCTTCCACCAGATCTATGGATACATACATATTATCACTGGACTGTTCTGCACGGATTGTATGTCCTTTCACAGGAACTGTTACTTCAATCTTCTGACGCTGCTTCTCAACGCTTAATGTAACAATAATCTCTGTCTCAGGTGTAAAGTACTTCTCAAGCTTGCCTAACTTGTCGTAAATGGCTTCCTTCAATCCTTCTGTAACTGTGATATTGCGGCCGCTGATGATATAACGCATATAACCATCTCCTTCATCTATATTCCACTGAAATGAATCAGGGTCTTTCTGTCTTACAACTTGTAAAACTATAGCATTATTATACCATATATACCGTTTTTTTCAAGTCAATTCATTGAATTTTCAAAAAATAAATGTATTTTTAGACTATTAGACGTATTTTATTTAGAATTTTTTGTGCCATTTTTATTATTATTTGTCAATACAAAAGTCAAGTATTTTCGCGTTTTTTTTCCTCAATTCGACACTTTTTACGTTTTATACAAAACATATATTTGCATAAGTGCTCAAGATATCCACCATTTTTTTATCCACAAACCTGTGGATAAAGTGGATAACTCTGTGTATAACTCAAAAATAGCGCCTTTTCAGTATTTTTGCCTGTGGATAACCTGGTGATAACTTTTCACTTGTCCTCATCCTCTATCGGGCAACTTCGACATGTTTTGGCACAATTATTGTGCAATTCTCACAATTAGACATTTTTAAATTGTTTCACTCCCGAAACAATCAGAATTTCATCGAAAGTTTTCCATAAAGCAATTGCTATTTTTCCATCTATTCACATAGCGTTGTCCTTTGTCGAATGATTGTTGAAAAACCGATCAAAGGAAAGAAAAAGAAAAACTGCATGCCCGCAGAATACTCTGCAAACATACAGTTTTTCTTTCGTATATTGATTAGATAATACGTTTTGCACACATTGGTGTTCTGTAGTACAGATCGGAAATGATAATTCCCTTTGATGGTGTACTTGCATGAACAACCTTGCCATTACCGATATAAATAACAACATGGCCGACGCCTTCGCTGTCACCATAGAATACAAGGTCACCAGGCTGAAGATCACTGATGGCTACAGATGTGCCAACAGTTGCCTGAATACTTGCACGTCTCGGAATGGAATAACCGAAATGCAGGTAAACCTGCTGTGTAAATCCTGAACAGTCAACACCATTTGTCAGGCTGTTGCCGCCATAGACATATGGATAACCGACATACTGTACAGCGAAGTCTGCAATCTGCTGGCCCAGTGAAGAGCTGGATGAAGTAGATGAAGCAGTTGTATTGCTTGTTACAGTTGGCTTGGTCGTTGTCAGATAATCACTCTTGATGTAACCTGTCTGACCGTTATAATCAACACGGCTCCAGCCGCTGCTTGTCTTGCCTGTTCGTGTAATGCTGCCGCCTGCTGCAAGTGTACCGATCTTATCCGCATCTGCTGATGCTTTGGCACGGATATTCACACCTGCTGTTGCATAAACGGTTTCTTTCACTTCTTCAATATCACTCTTAGAAGAGGAAGTATTGGATGAAGAAGATGTCTGATTGCTCTCAGTTACCTGAGGCTTTGTTGTTGTCAGATAATCGCTCTTAATGTAACCTGTCTGACCATTGTAATCCACCTTACTCCAGCCATTGCTGTCTGATGTACGTGTAATGCTGTAGCCTGCGATCAGTGTACCGATAACATCCGCATCTGCTGATGCCTTGGCACGGATATTCACACCTGCTGTTGCATAAACAGTTTCTTTCGTTTCCTGCTTTTTCTCAGTTGTCTGCTGTGTACTGTCTGATGCTGCAGCCGGTTTCGTTGTTGTCAGATATTCGCTCTTGATGTAGCCTGTCTGACCATTGTAATCCACCTTGCTCCAACCGTTGTCGCCAACGCCTGTACGTGTAATGCTGTAGCTTCCTACCAGTACATCCAGTTTATCTGCATCTGTCGATGCTGCTGAACGGATAGATACGGAATACGTTGCCCATACCGTTTCATTCACATCTGTATAAGAAGCAGCGGATGCTTTATCCTGCTGAGTCTTCTCTGGCTCTGCGGCTTTTGTTTCTGCTGTTTCAGTTTCAGCAGCCTTTGTCTCCGCTTCTGTCTCTTTCTCAGTTTCAGCTTCAGTTTCGGACGCTTCAGTTTCAGCAGCCTTTGTCTCTGCTTCTGTCTCTGCCGTCTCAGATTCCTTCTTCGTCTGCTCTTCATCAACAGAAACAGCCTCTTCGTATTTCACATCCAGAACAACTGAATCTGCCGGAATGTAACCTGTGTTATCACCAACCTTAACCTGTACCCACTGGCCATCGTCTGATGCTCCGAGCACTGTCAGCTCCTGATCCCACAAAACAGTTGTCACAATCTTGGCATCAGCTGAAGGTTCTTCGTACATATACATCTGCTCACTCTGTGACTTTGCAACCAGTTCAGAAACTTTATGTTCTTCTGCATAGGCTTCCGCATCTGTACCTGTGAGCAAATACTTTGCTTCCACATAGCCATCACAATCACCGGATGTAATATGTGCCCATCCGTCTTTGACTTCCTCAATCTCACAGCCCGAGCCGGAATAAAGCTTACCCACAACTTCTGCATCGCCATTCGGTTCTGTATGGATCTTCAGATAATCATCAGCAACAGCGATGCCCTTCTTCGCATACGGAGAACGTTGATCCTGCTCAACAGTTGTAATGATCCTTGCTTCCAGATCCAGACCTCCTACATAGGTACTGTCGGTGCTAACAACAGATATACTCTGATCTGTATTGATCGTAATCGGTGCTGCCATCGCCGGCACTGTACATGCAGAAACAACAAGAGCTGTGGTAATACCTAACACAGCTCTCTTATATCTATGATTCACCATCGGTATACCCCTTTTCTATCTTTTACTTTGTTCCTATCCCATAATTATGTAAATGCAATTACAAGATATTAATAAACAATTGTAAGTTGTTACATTATTGTTACAAAAAGATTATACCAATGATACGCTTTTTTGTCAACCTATCCGTCTGATTTTTCCACCCTGAATCATGATCTTCTGCTGTTTCAGCAGTCGTCCCACAGCACGTTTGAAGGCTGCTTTACTGATTCCGAGCTCACGCTCAATAACTTCCGGACTGGCTTTTTCTGTAAAAGGCAATACACCGTCATAGCTGTCCAGCAGTCTGAGGATCTTCTCTCCGTCCTTGTCCATCTGCACACTGACTGTCTCTGACATCGTCAGTTCCATCTTGCCGTCTTCTCTGACTTTAACAACTCTGGCATGTACCCGATCTCCGACTTTCATACGGCCATGAACACCCTTTGATGGGATCATGCCATGATACGTGCCGTCTACGGCAACAAAAGCACCATAATGTTCATTGATCTGATAAACAATACCCTCAACGTAATCATTTTTCTGATAATCACTGTCCGTTCGCAGATATTCATAAACCTTCATCGTTGCACAGAGACGGCGGCTCTTATCTATATAAAGTGCCACCAGGCAGCTCTGACCGCTCTCCGGACGCCATGTCTGCTCTTTAAAAGGCAGAAAAAGATCCTTTTCCAATCCCCAGTCCAGAAATGCACCAATCTTGCCCACCTCTTTGACTTCCAGTATCGCTGTTTCTCCCAGTTTCAGCTTTGGCTCCAATGTTGTGGCCACCAGTCTGTCCTGAGAATCACGATAAATAAATACTTCAATCTCATCACCGATCTGGCTGCCTTCCGGCACATATTTGGACGGTAATAAGACAGCCTGCTCTTCGCCTTCACAGCCAAGATATACACCAAATGTTTTCACACGCTTGATTGTTAAAACCTGTTTCTTTCCTAATTCGATCATTTTTTCCTCCCCTATCTATCTTTTGAACTCAACAACCGCGTAGGCCTGACCTTCTGCATCTCCAAGCAGAATCTTGATGATTTGATCATCCTTATATATAAAAGGATACAACTGGTCATGCAATACTGCCGCTTTCTTATATTCTACACGTACCTGGCGAATATGAAAATCCTCCGGTACAAATTCCAATGCCGTTCTTATATACTGTGCATTATTCATGTGCTGATTCGTGTCAATAAACGCTTTTGGAACACTGATCGGTTCCAGCCTTTCCTTTTCTTCTCTGAAAGCAATCTTACGTGGTGCATACGACATGTCCGCTTTCTCTTCCATAGGATAATGTGCCGCAATCTCCGGTGTGATTCTTACAACGTGTCCGTTTTCCATATCCACAAGTATCCACTGCGAATTGGCAACAGCGAGACGTCTGCCGTTCTCGTCCTGAAGCATAAAGTTTCTGTAACCGAAAGCTGCATCGAATTTGTATGGCCATGTGCTGACACTGACTTTGCATCCCATCTCCGGATATGTGTCCACATCAATCTGCCATGAAGCCAGCAGCCAGGCCAGATGATGCTCATTCATGTAGGTAAGCCCCATGCCAAGCACTTCCGATTGGAAAACGCTGCAATCCTGAAAGTATTCGGCAATCTGAGCAATATCTGCAAAACCTTTCATGGAAATCTCACTATAAGTAACTCTTCGATCATGTGTATACATCCTCCGTCTCCTCTCTCTGCCTGTCGCAGGATAAAAAAAACAGACATCTTGCCTCAGCAAGATGTCTGACCTAATAGCTGGGCTAGAAGGACTCGAACCTTCAAATGCAGGAGTCAGAATCCTGTGCCTTGCCAATTTGGCGATAGCCCAATGTCTCTTGACAAAAAGAATTATATAACAGGAAATCAAAAACGTCAAGCACTTTTTTTAAATTTTTTAAACTTTTTTATTTATATCTACAAAATACCAAATTCCACCATCTGCCGGAAGATCGAGGACGGCGAAACATCCTTGGTCTTTGAGAGCAACGATCCACAGTTAATCATGTCAGGCCCGTTTTCACTGCCTAGTGCTGGCAGCGGTACATAAGGTGCTAAAAAACAACACCTAAGTACCGGCCGCACCAGAAGCACCTGACATGATTAACTGTGGATCGTTGTTCTTTCGAAGTTTTCGATGTTTCGCCATGAACGCCTCCCGGCAGATATTCCATCCAGATAAGCGCTCCACTTCAGAAGGCATATCTGCTTTACAGGATTAACTTACTTACACCTTCGCCTTTCTATACACAGATCATTGCGAGCTGGCAATAACCTTTTGAAAAAACATCAAAGAGCACCCATTCATGGCAGGTGCTTCCGTCACGGCCGGTACTTAAGTGGTGTCCTTCACCACTTTATGTACCGCTGCCTGTGACGGTGCAGCGCGAGTGTGCCTGCCATGAACGGGTGCTCTTTGATGTTTTTCGATATTCTACTAACAGTTCGCAATGATCGTCTAGTATTCCACTTCCTGAAGGAACAATCCCTGTGCCGCCGCAGTTGCTCCGGCTTTTGTTCTGTCCCTGCTCTCTAAAATAGCTGTCATTTCTTCCGGCCGGCGCTCTCCTTTTCCGACTTCAATTAGGGTGCCCACAATGATTCTTACCATATTATATAAGAAACCATTGCCATAAACTGTAATCTGCAGTTCTCTCGTATCAGCATAAATATCAATATCATAAATCTCACGAACAGTGGATTTGTTTGTACGCTTGTTGGAACAGAAAGCTTTGAAATCATGTTCTCCAACAAGAAGGGCTGCCGCCTTTTTCATTGCAGTCACATCCAGCTTATCGAAACAGTACCAGGTATACTTTCTGTCAAAAACATAGGGAACATCGCCAATGGCAATACGATAGAGATATTTCTTAGCTTTAGCATTGTACCTGCTGTGGAAACGTTCCGGCACATCGTCCACACGATTGACCGCAATATCCCCGGGAAGATATCGATTCAGATAATACTTCATCTCCCAGCATTTCATATTGCTGTTGGTATGGAAATTCGCCACCTGCTCATAAGCATGGACGCCGGCATCTGTTCTTCCTGCTCCGATCAATTCTACCTGTTCTCCTGTCATCTTGCTGAGAACATCTTCCAGTTTTCCCTGGATGCTCACGCCATGACCTTTGCCAAGGCGCTGCCATCCATCATATCTGCTGCCATCATATTCAATCAGCAGCCGTATATTTCTCTCCATATGCTATCCTTTCACATCTCACAAGGTGCGGATGCCCCGGTGTACCGATATCTGTCAATGTCGGCACCTCCCTCAGGCAATTCTCACCTGCATAGCGACAGCGGCCGTAAAACGGACATCCGCCGTCTCCATCCACTGTTTCCGGTAATATTTCATTCACTGTGACGCTATCTGTCGTTTCTTTCTCTTCATCTGTCAGAATACTGTCAAACAGCATTCTTGTATACGGATGACATGGATGATCATAAAGTTCATCCACATCTGCCATCTCCACAATTCTTCCAAGATACATCACGATCACTCTGTGACACATATGATGCACAACATTCAAATCGTGGGAAATAAACATATACGTCAGATTCTTCTCATCATGTAACTTCAGAAGCAACCTGAGAATCTGTGACTGAACCGTAACATCAAGGGCGGATACCGGCTCATCAGCGATGATCAATTTTTCCCCGCGCATCAGTGACAGGCCGATACTGATTCTCTGTCTCTGACCGCCTGAAAGCTCCCTGGCATAACGATTCGCAAAAGATGGATCCAGGCCAATCTCTGTCAGCATCTGATTCACCAACTCTTTACGCTGTTTCTTATCCTTAATGCCTTTCAGCTTCAGTGGTTCCTCAAGGATCCAACCAATCTTCCTGGCAGGATTCAGGGAACTAAAAGGATCCTGAAAGACC
>OLPZ01002175.1_pt1 | contig 11609 bp, 10 predicted proteins | sample 1672711 | NCBI WGS metagenome assembly OLPZ01 (sample SAMEA3136716, study PRJEB25190) | human gut metagenome
GCGCAAGAATGTGCCAAGGCACATTCTTTGTTCATAAAGTATTTCTGTTATATAATACCGGCACCGTCAAAGAAGCTGACATCTGTTGGATATACATAGCTGTCTCCAATGTCATGAAGAAGTACAACATTCAAGTGATTATTCAGGTTCTTTTTATCCAAAGAAATTGCATCAGTCAGTACATCAATCGGTAAATTAGAGTTGTCCGGAAGTTTATAAATCTCCAATGCCTTTTTGATCTGTTCTGCGCATCCGGATGTGGTTAATTCTTTCTCTTCTGCAATCTTTGTAATCTGATACATACCGATTCCAACAGCCTCTCCATGGCTTTCGCGCTCATAATTGAAGTGCTGTTCAATCGTGTGCGCAAGTGTGTGTCCAAAGTTCAGAAGAATACGTTCTCCAAGATCAAACTGATCGGCTTCGACAACGATTCTTTTGATATCAACGCAGCGTGCAATAATCTGTGTCAGCTTCGGCTTTAAATCATTGAAGGAAGTATGTCTACATAAAAGCTCAAAAAGCTCTTTGTCTTTGATGCATCCATATTTGATCACTTCGCCCATTCCGTCACTGATGAAATGATCTGGCAATGTATTCAGCACATTTGGGTCAATGATGACTGCCTTTGGGTGATAAAATGCACCAACAAGATTTTTTCCCTGCGGAAGATCTACCGCAACTTTTCCGCCAACGGAAGAATCGACTTGCGCAAGAAGTGAGGTTGGAATCTGTACAAATTTGATTCCACGCAGATAACTGCTGGCAGCAAATCCGGCAAGATCACCGATCACACCGCCACCAAGTGCGATGAGCAGGTCACTTCGTGTTAGTTTTGCATTTATTAATGCTTCATAGATCTTAGGCAGAGACTGGAAACTCTTAGTAGGTTCGCCGTGAGGCAGAACAAAAGAGTGGCATTCAAACCCTGAGTCAGACAATGCTTTTGTGATAATTTCTCCATAGAGAGGAAAAACATTATCATCTGAAACAATCATGATTTTTTTCCCGGAGAACACTTCGCTTACAAGTTCTCCGGTTTTTGCAAGGATTCCATTTTCAATATGGATCGGATAAGAATTCGGTCCAAGATCAACTGTTAATTTCATGACGATCTCCTTAGAATTTTTTACCGACTACTTCGGCAATTTGACGAACTTGCTGAAGCAGAACATCATATTTCTCAGGTTTCAAAGATTGGGCTCCGTCACAAAGGGCAGCTTCCGGATTGTTGTGAACTTCGATCATAAGTCCGTCAGCACCTGCAGCAACTGCAGCCTTTGCCATAGGCTCAACAAGCCACCATTTTCCGCCGGCATGACTTGGGTCAATAACAATTGGAAGATGTGTCTTGCTGCGAAGAACAGGGATACACTGAAGATCCAGAGTGTTTCTTGTAAAAGTCTCAAAAGTACGGATACCACGTTCACAGAGAATGACATTTTCATTACCGGATGCCATGATATACTCAGCGGACATGATCCATTCTTCGTATGTGGCATTCAGTCCTCTCTTTAACAGGATTGGGCGATCAACCTGTCCTAATTCTTTGAGAAGATCAAAGTTCTGCATGTTGCGGGCACCAATCTGGATCAGGTCAACCTTCTCGTTGAATACATCCAGATACTTGGAAGACATGAGTTCTGTGACAATAGGAAGTCCGACTTCTTCTCTGACTGCACAGAGAATATCAAGTCCCTCAAGTCCGAGTCCCTGGAAAGCGTAAGGACTTGTTCTTGGCTTGAATGCGCCGCCGCGGAGAAGATTTGCTCCGGATGTCTTTGCTTTTTGAGCAATCTCAAGAACCTGCTCATAGGATTCTACAGAACAAGGTCCTGCAATCAGTCCTAAATGTTCACCGCCGATCTTAACACCGGAAACATCTATAATAGAGTCTTCCGGATGAAATGCGCGATTTGCAAGCTTATAAGGCTCCTGTACATGCATAACTTTGTCAACACATGTGTCAATTTCAAATTGTCTTGGATCGATCAGTGTTGTATCTCCGATACATCCGATGATCGTCATTCCGGTTCCCTGAACCAGATGAGTGTCAAGTCCGTGCTTTTTCACAAGATTTTCGACACGGTGTATATTTTCCTCAGAAGTATGAGGTTTCAAAACAATAATCATTTTTTATCATCCTCCTTAATATTCGTACTGTAAAATTTTAGTTGTTTAAAGTGCGAAAACATATGTATCATAAAACATATACAATTAGATGTCAATGTCTTTTGGATTATTTGAAGAAATATATCAAAAAAACATGCAAAATAGTGTGATTATTTCATGAATAATCACATTGACGGATAGAGTGCGCAGTGCTAATCTAAAAAGCGTGTCATGTGAAGAGAGAGTTCTCCTGGCATGAGATTGACAGAAACTGACGAAAGAATCGTTTCTGGAACTTGACATGTAGGCTTACATATTAAAAAGAGGTAAAACAAATGAAGATTTTAAAACAGTTTGGTGTGATATTCGGTGTTTGCTGGGTCAGTCTTGTAATTGAACATTATCTGCCGTTTTCTTTTCCGGCGAGTGTAATCGGTATGATTTTATTGTTGCTCTGTCTGCTGACCGGGTTCTTAAAGATTGAGCATGTGCAGGAAAAAGCAGATTTTTTATTAGGAAATATGGCATTCTTTTTTGTACCGGCAGGAGTAAGTATCATTAATTATTTTGACATTTTAAAAAGTACAGTGCTTCAGCTTCTTGTAATCTGTGTTGTATCCACGATTGTAACATTTGCTGTGACAGCGTATGTAGTTACGCTGACAGTGAAATTGATGGAGAAGAAAAAGGGAGGAAAGAAAGCATGAAAGAATTAATGACATCTCCTTATTTTGGAGTAGGGTTGAGTGTAGTAGCATTCTGGATAGGAGAAAAGCTGCATAGTAAATTAAAGACACCGATCTGTAATCCGCTGATCGTTGCGATTGTATTGATTGTAGGAGTCCTTTTGATTTTTGATATTCCATATGATAGCTATGATGTGGGCGGGGCTTTGATCAACATGTTTCTTGCTCCGGCAACAGCATGTCTTGCGGTTGCAATTTATACCAAAATTGATGTTTTGAAGAAATATTGGCTTCCAATTGTAGTTGGATGTACTGCAGGATCAGCAGCATCTATGGCAAGCGTGTTTGGAATGTGCAAATTATTTGGACTGGATCAGAGCATGACAGTTTCACTGATTCCTAAGTCAGTGACAACACCTATCGCAGTGAGTATTTCTGAGCCGGCAGGTGGTGTAGTGCCGATTACGGTGGTTGCTGTTATTTTCACGGGGATACTTGGAAGTATTCTGGCTCCGACGCTGATCAAAATATTCCATGTGAAGGATTCTGTGGCAGCAGGACTTGCGATCGGTGCATGTAGTCATGCAGTCGGAACATCAAAGGCAATTGAAATTGGTGAGATCGAGGGTGCAATGAGCGGTCTTGCAATCGGAATCTGTGGAATTATTACAGTGCTGTTTTCAATGCTTATTATGTAGGCGAATTTAATAATCATGAAAAGAATCGATTTAATCAGGATTTTTCGTATAGAAACATTGCCTGAAAGAAATCGGTTCTTTTTTTGAAAAAAATAAGGATTTCACGCTTCGGTCATGACAAATGTGGAAACTTATGTTATACTCTAGGTTAGGTTAGTGCCATTATACTTTGAATTATGGTTTGTGTGAAAAAGACAGAACAGGCACTGAAAGATAGAATTTAAAGGAGCTATACGGTATGAAAAGAGTATTGTTAAAGCTGAGCGGAGAAGCTCTTGCAGGTGAGAAGAAGACTGGATTTGATGAGGCAACTTGTATCGGAGTTGCGAAGCAGGTAAAACAGCTTGTAGATGAAGGTGTGCAGGTAGCAATCGTAACAGGAGGAGGAAACTTCTGGAGAGGAAGAACAAGTGAGACAATTGACCGTACAAAAGCAGATCAGATCGGTATGCTTGCAACAGTTATGAACTGTATCTATGTGTCAGATATTTTCCGTCATGTAGGAATGAAGACAGAAGTATTCACACCTTTTGTATGCGGAGCATTTACATCTCTGTTCTCAAAGGATGCGGCAGTTGCAGCACTGGAAGAAGGCAAGGTGATCTTTTTCGCAGGTGGAACAGGACATCCATATTTCTCAACAGATACAGGTGCAGTTCTCCGTGCAATCGAGATTGAGGCAGATGCAATGCTTCTTGCAAAGGCAATTGACGGTATCTATGACAGTGATCCGAAGGTGAATCCGGCAGCAGTGAAGTATGATGAAATTTCTATTCAAGAAGTGATCGATCAGAAACTCGCAGCAGTTGATCTGACAGCATCCATTCTTTGTCTTGAGAATAAGATGCCGATGCTTGTATTCGGACTTAATGAAGAGAATAGTATTGTAAATACAATGCAGGGAAAATTCACAGGAACAAAAGTTACTGTATAAACTATTTTAAATAGCGGAGGAATTACAGCATGAATGAAAAAAACAAAATCTATGATGATAAGATGACAAAGACAATTAACAATCTGGATGGAGAACTTGCTACAATCCGTGCAGGGCGTGCAAACCCACATGTACTGGATAAGCTGGCAGTTGATTACTACGGAACACCAACACCGATCCAGCAGGTAGCGAATGTATCTGTACCGGAAGCACGTATGATCCAGATCCAGCCATGGGAGAAGAGCATGCTCAAGGCAATTGAGAAAGCAATTCTTACATCTGATATCGGAATCAACCCGACAAATGATGGAACATCTATCCGTCTGGTATTCCCGGAACTGACAGAGGATCGCAGAAAAGAACTTGCGAAAGAGGTTAAGAAAAAAGGTGAGGAAGCGAAAGTTGCTGTACGTAATGTCCGTCGTGATGGAAATGTTGCTTTCAAGAAACTGAAAGGAATGGAAATTTCTGAAGATGAGATCAAAGATCTTGAAGATGAACTTCAGAAGATCACAGACAAGTATGTTGCTAAGATTGACAAGATGGTAGAGGCAAAGTCCAAGGAAATCATGACAGTCTAAATCGAAAAACAGCAGAGCTGAATTGTCAGATTGTAATGTGGAAAAACTGTTTACAGATTATTTGTACGCAGATAAGTTTTTAAGAACATGGAGGCTTATTTAAGGCCTCCATTTCTTCTTTAAAGAAAGTTGCGACAGAGAGGATAAGAAAATGAACGTACCACAGCATATTGCGATTATTTTAGATGGAAACGGACGCTGGGCAAAATCAAAAGGAATGCCGAGAAATTACGGACATGCACAGGGAGCCAAGAACGTTGAGAAGATCTGTGAAGAAGCATGGCGTATGGGAATCAAGTACCTGACAGTCTATGCATTTTCTACAGAAAACTGGAGCAGACCACAGAATGAAGTGGATGCACTGATGAAACTTTTAAGAAATTACATGAAAACATGTCTGAAGACAGCGGCAAAGAATGATATGAAGATCCGTGTGATCGGCGATATTGAACCGCTGGATGAGGATATCAAGGGGCGGATCAGAGAACTGGAAGAGGCAACAGCCAACAATGGAGGGCTTAATTTTACAATTGCCCTGAATTATGGAAGCCGTGATGAGATCACAAGAGCAGCCAGAAAGCTTGCGAAGGATTGTGCGGCCGGCAAGGTAAATCCGGACACGATCGATGAATCATTATTTAATTCTTATCTGGATACAAATGACATTCCGGATCCGGATTTGATGATCCGTACAAGCGGAGAACAAAGATTATCGAATTATCTGCTTTGGCAGCTGGCCTATTCAGAGTTTTATTTTACAGATATTCCGTGGCCGGCATTTACGAAAGAAGAGCTTATAAAAGCGGTGGAAGAATATAACCGCAGGCATAGAAGATTCGGCAGAGTAGAGGAGGCGGAATAAAGATGTTTAAAACAAGGTTACTAAGTGGAATACTATTAGTGATCATCGCGCTTGTTACAGTGATCACGGGCGGAAACCTGCTCTTTGCAGTTTTGTTATTAATCAGCCTGATTGGAATGACAGAGTTGTATAAAGTATTTCACATAGAGAAGAAGGCACCAGGAATTGTCGGATATATTTTTGCAATCCTGTATTATGGGTTATTATATTTTAAACCGCTTCTTCCGGGAGAATCCTTAAACTGTTTTGTTATGCTGTTTATGGCTTTTTTGATCTGCCAGATGGCGGTTCTTGTATTTGCCTATCCGAAATATAATACACAGCAGATTTTTGCCGGTTTTTTCGGAATGTTCTATGTGGCAGTGATGCTCTCTTACATTTATCAGACAAGAAATCTTCCGGGAGGAATCTTCTCGGTATGGCTTGTATTTGTATGCTCCTGGGGATGTGATACTTGTGCATACTGTGTCGGTATGTTGATCGGAAAGCACAAGCTGGCACCGATTTTAAGTCCGAAGAAATCAATAGAAGGTGGAATCGGAGGAATCCTTGGTGCGGCATTGATCGGAGTATTGTATGGACTTGCAATTAATTACTGGGGAAATGCGGCAGCAGATATATTGGAATATGCGATTATCGGTGCGGTTGGTGGAGCAATTTCACAGATTGGCGACCTGGCAGCTTCTGCGATCAAGAGATACCACAACATTAAAGATTATGGAAAACTGATTCCGGGACATGGAGGAATTCTTGACCGTTTTGACAGTGTTATCTTTACAGCACCTATTATTTTCTATCTTTCCCTGTTTCTGTAAAAGGAGATATATGTGTGATAGATGCGTTGCTGATCCACAGTTTTGTGGATTGTAACATAAAAGCAGAATAGAGGTAAAAAGTTACGATGAAGAAAATTGCAATTTTGGGATCCACAGGATCCATAGGAACACAGACATTGGAGATTGTCAGGACAAATGGCGATCTGGAGGTTACAGCACTTGCAGCAGGGAATAATATTGATCTCCTGGAGAAACAGATCAGAGAATTTAAGCCGAAACTGGCAGCAGTTTGGAAAGAAGAAAGAGCAAATGAATTAAAAGACAAAATAAATGATCTGGATGTTAAAGTAGTAAGCGGTATGGATGGACTTCTTGAAGTAGCGAGACAGCCGGAGTCAGAGATTCTTGTGACAGCAATTGTCGGAATGATTGGAATTCTTCCTACAATTGAAGCAATTAATGCAGGAAAAGATATTGCTTTGGCAAATAAAGAGACACTGGTCACAGCAGGACATATCATTATGCCGCTGGCAAAGGAAAAAGGGGTTTCTATTCTTCCGGTGGACAGCGAGCACAGCGCAATCTTCCAGTCTCTTCAGGGAGGACAGCAGAAGGCTCTGCATAAGATTCTCCTGACGGCATCCGGTGGACCATTTAGAGGAAAGAAACTGGAAGATCTGGCGAACATCCAGGTAGAGGATGCATTGAAACATCCAAACTGGGCAATGGGACGCAAGATTACAATTGACTCATCTACAATGGTGAACAAAGGTCTTGAAGTGATTGAGGCGAAATGGCTCTTTGGAGTGGATGTAGATCAGATTCAGGTTGTTGTGCAGCCACAGAGTATCATTCATTCAATGGTGGAATATGAAGATGGTGCAGTGATCGCACAGCTTGGAACACCGGATATGAAACTTCCAATCCAGTATGCACTCTATTATCCGGAACGCCGTTATCTTCCGGGTGACAGACTGGACTTTTCGACACTTCAGCAGATCACGTTTGAACAGCCGGATCTGGAAACATTTTATGGATTGAAGCTTGCTTTTGAAGCGGGAAGAACAGGAGGTTCCCTTCCGACTGTATTAAATGCGGCAAATGAGAAAGCAGTTGCGCTGTTCCTTGACAGAAAGATTAAGTATCTCCAGATTCCTGAGATTATTCAGGCGTGTATGGAAGCGCATAAAAATATTGCGGCTCCAACCGTTGAGGAGATACTAAAGACAGAACAGGAAACATATGAATTTATTAAAAACAGGTGGTAATGTATGGGCATAATCTTGGCAATTCTGCTATTCAGTGCGATTGTAATCTTTCACGAATTAGGACACTTTCTGCTTGCAAAGAAGAATAAGATCCGTGTGGATGAATTCTCTCTGGGTCTTGGACCGACTATTTTTGGAAAACAGTTTGGAGAAACAAAATTCAGCTTAAAGCTTCTTCCGTTTGGCGGAGCCTGCATGATGGGAGAAGATGATGTGGATGATATGTCTGAAGGGAGCTTTAACAGCAAATCGGTCTGGGCAAGAATGTCAGTAATTGTTGCAGGTCCAGTGTTTAATCTTATTCTTGCATGGATCCTCTGCATGATTATTATTGGCTGGACGGGATATCGAGCACCGATTGTCAGTAATGTGACAGATGGATATTCAGCGCAGGAAGAAGGTATCGAACCGGGAGATGTGATCAAGAAGATCGGAGGAAAATCAGTTTATATCTGGAACGATATCAGTCTGTATAATATGATGCATGCGGGAACAAAAAGTGTAGAAGTTGAGTATGAGCGTGATGGTAAGGATTATACAGTTGTGCTGGAACCAAAACAGAATGAGGGAGATGCTTTTCCTCTGCTTGGAATTACAGGTGGTGAGATGGTTCGTCCGGGTCTGTTTGGAACAGTTCGATACGGAGCATATACGGTGAAGTATTGGATCACATATACAGTTGACAGTCTGAAAATGTTAGTTGGTGGAAAGGTAGGAGTAAAAGATCTTTCCGGTCCGGTTGGAATTGTCAGTGCGGTAGATAACGTTTATCAGGAAGCAGCTCCGGCAGGTATGGTAGTAGTGATTTTAAATCTTCTCAATATAGGAGTACTTCTGACCGCCAACCTGGGTGTGATGAATCTGTTACCGCTTCCAGCGTTGGACGGTGGACGTCTTGTATTCCTTATCATTGAGGCCATTCGTGGAAAAAGAGTACCGCCTGAGAAAGAAGGCATGGTACATTTTGCAGGATTTGTGCTTCTGATGGCATTGATGGTTGTTATTATGTTTAATGACATTCTGAAACTTGTGTAGAAAACAGGAAAGAATAGGAGTTTCCCGCATATACTGGAAAAAGGAAACGAATCAGATGTGGGAGACAAACTATGAAACTTTTTCAACCGATACAAGGTTCAATTGAAAGCAAAGAAACGCAGGAGAATCTGATCGATCGTGGTCAGCTGCAGGTAAATGTTACATCTTCTGTGAATGCATTTCCGGTAAAGGAAGCACGGATTTCCATCTCTTATACAGGAATTCCGGAAAGTATATTAGAGCAGGTAGTCACGGATTCTTCCGGTCAGACAGAACTGGTTGAACTGAATGCACCACCGGAAGAATGGAGTCTGGATGAGAACGAAGAACGTCAACCATATTCAGAATATACATTGAATATTGAAGCAGAAGGATTTGAGTCGATCAGTGTTTCGGGAACAGAGATCCTGGCAAACACAAAGGCAATCCAGAATATACGCATGAAACAAAAGGATCAGAGCAGGGAAGAAGAGCAGGTATTCGTCATCCCTGCTCATACTTTATATGGAAATTATCCTCCGAAGATTGCAGAGGAAGAGATTAAGCCGGTAAATGAAACAGGAGAAATTGTCTTGAGCCGTGTGGTTGTACCGGAATATATTATCGTACATGATGGATCTCCGCGGGATTCTACAGCACAGAATTATTATGTGAAGTACAAAGATTATATAAAAAATGTCGCATCAAGTGAAATCTATGCAACCTGGCCGGCAGACACCATAAGGGCAAATGTGCTGGCAATTATGTCATTCACTTTAAACAGGGTTTATACGGAATGGTATCGAAATAAAGGGTTTGATTTTACAATTACATCATCAACGGCATTTGACCATAAATGGATCCCGGAGCGCAATATATTTGAGCCTATTTCATTGATTGTAGATGAACTGTTTGCAGACTATCTGTCACGGCCGAATGTGCGCCAGCCAATCCTGACACAGTATTGTGATGGTCGCAGAGTGAGTTGTCCAAACTGGTTGACACAGTGGGGGTCGAAAAGTCTGGGAGAACAGGGATTTTCTCCGATTGAAATTCTAAGGTATTATTATGGTGACGATATGTATATCAATACGGCAGAAGCAATCTCAGGTATTCCGTCCTCCTGGCCGGGATATACACTGGAACAAGGTTCACAAGGCCCCAAAGTGCGTCAGATACAGGAAGAACTGAATGTGATTGCGGGGGCATATCCGGAGATTCCCAAATTGACGGAAGATGGAATCTATGGACCTGAAACAGAAGCGGCTGTCCGGAAATTTCAATCTATATTCGGTCTTCCGGTAACAGGAGAGATAGATTATAAAACATGGTATAAGATATCGGAAATTTATGTTGGCGTGTCAAGAATAGCAGAGCTTTCATAAAGTACAGGAACAGTTCAGACAGGAGACAGTGAAATTAATGGAAAGAGACAGAAGACGAAGGAAAAAACGACGAAGAAATAGAAAAAAAACAAGAAAAGGATTCGTGTTTCTTGTGCTTCTTCTTGTGATCATCGGAGCGGCAGGGGTATTAAAGATGACAAAAGCAGTACCCGGATTATTCCGTGAGTCTGGAAATGTCCTTTTGTCTGATTCTGGTCAGAAAATAGAATTTCCGGAGTTAAATGTATCAGAAGAAGATGTTGCAGATGGTTTTTATTATCAGCAACTGTCGGAGCAGGAAAAACAGGTTTATCGTGAGATCCTGCAGGGGGTTCGTTCCATGGAAGAGACCATTCTTCTTCATGCAGGCGAGAATGATGAGGCAGGAAAGATATACGAATATCTGATGTATGACCGGCCGGAATTGTTCTGGTGTGACGGCAGCTCAAAAATGACGGTATACAAAGACTATACAGAGTTTCATCCGTCCTATATCTGCACACAGGAACAGAGAGAATCCAGACGGGAGCGGATTGAAAATGCGGCACAAGAGGCACTTGCAGGTGCACAGGGATGTGAGACAGCGTATGAGAAGATCAAGTACATTTTCAAATATCTTGTAGATACTGTGGATTATGATCAAAACGCATTGGATAATCAGAATATTTATAGTTCTTTGGTTGGGAAAAAATCCGTCTGCGCAGGATATTCCAGGGCAGCGCAATATCTGTTGAAACAGATGGGAATAGAATGTATTTACGTTGTGGGAACAGTAAAAGAGCAGGGGGCACATGCATGGAATATAGTGAAATGTGATGATAAGTATTATCAGATGGATGTGACTTTCGGAGATCCGATCTTTCAGGAGAATGAGACGGGAGAAACGCTACCTCATGATCTTGTGAATTATGAGTATCTATGTTGTACAGATGAAGAAATTTTTACAGATCATCAGCAGGATGATTTTGTGCCGTATCCGGTGTGCGATTCCAATGATCTGGAATATTATCGAATCAACGGTCTGTACTATGAAACATTTGATGAGAATGAAATCTATGAAAAAATGAAAGCAGGGATAGAACAGGGACAGGAAATGTTTGCTATCCGCTTTTCGGAAAATGCTGTTTATGAAGTTGCAAAAGAGAAAATTATAGATAATTTGATTCCACAGGCGGCGCAGTTTCTTGTTGACTTCAGACAATTGGAAGAAGTGAAATATACGTATGCCGTGGATGACAGAAAGCGGATTATAATGATCTTCTGGTATTCATAAAAATGCATAAAATAGCATTT
>OLPZ01002191.1_pt1 | contig 11557 bp, 12 predicted proteins | sample 1672711 | NCBI WGS metagenome assembly OLPZ01 (sample SAMEA3136716, study PRJEB25190) | human gut metagenome
TTCGGCTATACAGCTACTTTTATTATTTCTGGATTTTTTAGTCCGGTTACGGACAATTCTTTCTGCTTCCCGGATACGGAAAGATATTTCCGCAGGATATTAAACGCGCCTACTGCATCTGCGTTAAATCTTACTCCGTCAGTTATATACATGCCCCGTTCTTTTCGGTTTGATGCTTCGGCATACCTCTTTGATATTTCCGGTGATAACGGGCTGCACTGACTGGTATAGCTTTCCTCTTGTTTTATCAATTGAATCCCATACAGTTTCAACTTATATTCCAGCATGATATATAGTTTGTTATATGGCAGTCCGTGAAACTTCTGGTTGGTCTTGTGTCCCATATCTTTTTCTTTACGGATATTTCGGATGTCCCCCACAACCACACAGCGGATATCTTCTTTTCTGCAGTATTCTGCAATCCATCTGGTCACTTTGTGAAGGTAATCCTTTACTGCATTCTGCTTTTTCCTGTAAAGTCTCTGGATATGTTTCGATGATTTTGGATATTTTATTCCTCTTTCCGACTGCTGTGCATACCATACGGACTGCACTCTGGCGATCTCTTTATGAAAATATCTTTCCAATGAAAGGTATTTTCTTCCCAGGATAAAAGTCCTGCCGTTTCCGGAATCATAACAGGTCATCAGATTATGAAGTCCAAGATCAATAGATAAATAATGTCCATTCTGAGAAAGCTGTTCCGGCTCTTCAATCTCATAGATAACAATAAGGTCGCATTTTCCGTTTTCCGGTGGATAGATCCGCAGCTGTTTTATATGATCCATGTCCCTGAAAATCTTATTTTCAAGATATAGAAATTTTTCATGGATCCCGTATGTTTCTTCCATGTAGCTTTTCAGATCCTTTGGCAGAGACAGCCGCAGCTGGTCTGAACCTTTCTCATGCCGGATCCCCATCTGCATGTATGTGACCGGGATATTGTCCTGTTTAAAACGGGGCGGATTTGGATCTTTGATCCCTCCGGTCTTTTTCAGGACATAAAAAGATCTCCACGCCTTATCCAGCTGCTTACAGGTCTCCTGTGCTGTCTGTGACGGAAGCTGTTTATACCACAGATTTCCTTTATGTGCTTTTTTCTGATAATACCAGTCAGGATACTTTTCCAGTCCCAGTTCTTTATAATGACGCCGTTCGTAGTTGCAGATATTCCAGAGTTTGGATGCTGCATAACACATATGCCCTATGATATTGGAATATTCCTGACTGATCTTTATGGATGTTTTATGTGACAGCAGCATCTCCATTCTCCTTCTGGTTCATAATTTCTACTATGGTTATAGCATAGCACAAAATGCTCTTGCTTTTCAATATAAATCTGGTCTGCTTTCTTTTGAAAACAAATACAAGAATCAGGAGATATAAGAAATCAATCTTTGTTGTTATATTTTTTGTGCGGATACGCACAATCCTGTGCTTTCATCTCGGTAATTGAATTGCAGAGGATTCCCACCTATTGTCCTAAATAGCTTGAGACTGTTTTTTTACTATGTTATACTGGATGTATTGAGAGAATCAACGGGGTTTTTATTAAAAAGAGGAGGCTTTTCTATATGAGAGAGGTAAAAGCAGTAAAAATTAACGCGGCAGATTTTGCACCGTATGGAACATTCTACAGCATGACAGAACCGGAGGGACATCCGCTGGAAGGTGAAATCCATAAATTTTATCCAGATCGTATTTCTGGTGCCTGTGTCGGAAGTATGGCATTTTCTCCGCTTGCTGTCCGCAAAGATGAGAGAATTATTAAAGCAGCGGAATATCATACAACTACATGGGAGGGAATTGTTGCGTTGGACGATGACATGATTATTCATGTTGCACCGGCATCCGGCGGCACACCTGTCCCGGAACTGACGAAGGCTTTTCTTGTGCCGAAGGGATACATGGTAAAACTGAATGCGGCAATCTGGCATCTCTGTCCGCTTCCGGCAAATAACGAAGTACTTCATGCAATGATCATTCTTCCGGAATGTACTTATGCAAATGACTGTACAGTAGTTGATTTTGACGAGAAGGACTGGTTTAAGATTACCGTATAAAAAGTCTCCGGGTTGAACCCGGAGACTTTTTTTCCACGAAGATCATAATTTTACAGCAGTTTCTTTTCTGTGAAAAAGAATTGTACAGATCAGTACAGTAAGTGGAACGGAGAGTACGATTCCGAAACTTCCGGCAAGTCCCTGCATGATCGCAATACCAATATTGTTTGAGTTGATGATCTGCTGATATGGAAGATCATAGGCATAATCCAGAAGAAGCGTACTTACACTGCTTCCTGCGAATGCAAGAATCAGGGTATTACTGTCAGTTCCCATCATATCTCTTCCGACACGCATTCCGGCCTTAAACAGTTCTTTTCGTGTGAGGGAAGAATTCTGTTTGTAGATCTCATCAATGGCACTGCTGATGGACATGGCAACATCCATGACAGCACCGAGACAGGAGATCAGAAGCCCGGAAAAAAGAAGTCCGCCAACCTGGATCCGGTTGGTATTCCACAGAGTCATCAGCGTTTCAATATCAGATACATTGTAGCCGGAAATGCCGGATGCTTTGCTGAAGCACCATGCAGAAATACCGGCAAGAACAACACCTGCCAGGGTGCCCAGTGTAGCTGCACAGGTTTTCTTTGTCGGTCCGCCGATCAGATACATAGTGACCAGTGTGGTAAGAAAACAGATAAATACTGCTGACCAGAATGGTGAATATCCAAGATACACAAGCGGAAGATATACAAAGATCACGCAGAAAAAAGTAAAGATCAGGCCAAGACATCCTTTGATCCCCTGTTTACCGCCGATGATGCATAATGCAAGAAGATAAAGAAGGGCAAAGATGTAAATAACCCACTCACGATCCTGAGAGTAAACGCTGGCGATCGTGGTCTTACCGGCAACGCTCTGCATGACAATGACCTTCATTCCTACTGTGCAGGCTGCACCAAAAAGATAACCGGAGCTGCTGGTGACATCAAGTTCTTCTCCCTTTCGTACACCAGTGAGCATTTTTACCCGTACCTTCTGTTCTCCTACACGGGTTCCGTTGGAATCGAGATTATCCTGAAGGATTTCTGTGACTTTTCCCTTTTCAAATGTCTGCCCCGTCCGGACAACCAGTTCTGTTTTCTCAACCTGATTAAGCCTGAAGACAAAAACAGCGAACACACAGACAAGTAAAAGATAAATAAGATACCGGACTGCTTTTTTTCTGGAAAGCAGCCCGGTAAATCTGGTGTGAGTCATACGAGTTCAGATCCCCTTAATTTGCAGAATCGTCGGCTTCAGTATCAGAAGCATCTGTGGTGTCAGCAGATGTATCTGTACCGGATTTCTGGATGGTAAAAGTATCATCGATAGCTTCAGTTTTGCCATCATCGGTGATCTGGTAAGTGTCGATGGAGAAGGAATCAGCACTCATTGTGATGACGGAATAACTTGGAAGCCAGTTCTGGCTGCGTGCTGCTACATAATCCTGCTGTGTGGAGAGCAGTTCGTAATATTTGGAACCGGAAGCGGAGTTTGCTGTCATGTAAAGGATTCCCTGAGGATCTGTTACAGTATTTCCGTCTACATCCTCAATTGTATAGCAGTTGTTGTCCTCGTGGAATGCATCGAGAGCAGCCTGTGCATCAGTATTGCCTTCTTCCGGAGCAAGTGTGATCTGATCGCCGGTATCTACATTTGTAGCGTGATCCCAGTCATAGTCCGTGCCGTCTGCGTTTAAACTGAACTCATAGTTCTGATGAGTCTGTCCGTCACCGTAGAGCATTTTGGAACGGCTGTAGGTGTGGTCATGACCCTGGAGAACGACATCAATATCGTTAGCATCAAAGACAGGAGTAAGCTGGGTACGAAGGATCATACCATCTGTATCAGAATGATCAAGACCGGAGCCGTAAATATCCTGATGGATAGTTACGATACGCCATTTTGCATCCGGATATGCCTTTACAGCCTCCTCGATGGTTTTCTGATGCTCTGCCACGTTATAGTTGTTTGTATTAAGGACAATGAAAAGTCCTTTGCCATAGCTATAATAGTAATCACCGCCGGCAGCAGTTTTTCCGTTGTCTGTATTGTTCGGGTTGTTAAAATGGTAGGAGTAATCAGGATTCAGAGAGTCATGATTACCGATGGTTGTTGCTACCGGAAGGCTTTTCAGTGCGTCTGCACTCAGATAGGAGGCGTATTCCTCTTCTTTGGCTTCACCGGTTTTGTTTACCTGATCACCGGCAGAGATGACAAAGTTTACATCTGGATTTTCAGAAAGTGCGGTATTCAGTGTACGATTCCAGGAAAAGCCATCGTTCTCGGCAGCAGTATTAGCTTCACCGGATTCGTTGGTCAGTTCGGCACCATCCTGGGTCTGACCTTTGGAAGCACCAATCTGCGGATCGCCTACATAGAGGATTTTTACGGAATCTGTTTTCTGTGTTTTATATTCGCACACGTCTGTCTGCTGACCGTTTTTCTCTACTGTGTAGTAGTAGGTTGTCTCTGGTTCGAGTCCGGTTACAGTTACGTGATTATATTCATATGCTTTATCGCCGGTAAGTTCCTGATCTACATCGCCGGCAGTACCCTCGAAGGTTTCAAGATTGTCTTTATCGGTTCCGAAATGGACAACAGGAGTAGCAGTACTGTCACCTTTTTCGCTGTACCATGCAAAGTTAAGCTGTGTGTCATCTGCACCCGGAGTGAGAGATACTTTGGTAAAATCTGTTGCCGTATCTGCCCAGCTGGAAGTCCAGTCAGACCATCCGGAATCAGCACCGGTAACGCTGCTGTCTGTGTAGTGTTCTGTGGATGCATAAACGGAAGGACATACAGTTGTAATGGAACAAAGAGTTAAAAAACCGACAATCAATTTTCTTTTCATAATAATATAAACTCCTTTAAGAGATAGATAATTAAAATGTAATAGATATTTGTTGGATCCAATCCTTACCCTCAGTCGACGCTGTGAAGTATATCACTGTAATTTTCAGAAAACAATAGCATTTACGGAGGTTTGATTGAGATTTTACAGAATCTTCATATAAAAAATATCGACGCATTCAGTTCGGATTACAGAGAATGAAGGGAACAGAAGGCTTTTTGCTTGGAAACCTGTAAAATATGTGATATGGTAAGATGAAACAGAAAAAATGAGGAAAACTATATGAACCATAAAATAAAAGTTCTTTTTCTGGATATTGACAATACTTTGCTGGATTTTGATGCAGGTGCTGCATGGGGAATGGAGCGGTGCTTCCGGAAGGCAGGACTGGAATACAGATCAGAAATGTTTTCTGTATTTACAGAAGAAAACAACAAAATATGGCAGAGGATTGAGTGCAGAGAGCTGACTATGGACGACCTTTTTTATGTGCGCTGGTAGGCAATCCTTGCACATCTCGGACTGGAAGCGGATGGAGTCGAAATGGAAAAGGAATTCCGCAGACTGCTTCATCTGACTGCGATTCCGGTGGAAGGTGCAGAAGAACTTCTGGAATATCTACATAAGAAAGATTACTGTCTCTGTGCTGCAAGTAATGGTCCTTACGAGCAGCAGATCAATCGTCTGAAAAGTGCAGATATGCTGAAATATTTTGACCATTGTTTTGTTTCGGAAAAGATAGGGGCAGATAAGCCGGGAAAACAGTTTTTTGACGGTTGTATGAGGCTTCTTCCGGGAGTGCAGCCAGAAGAATGTATGATGATCGGAGATTCCCTGACAGCAGATATTGCAGGCGGGAAACTCTATGGGATGTCCACCTGCTGGTATGTGCCTTCGGTGGAAAAATATAACGAAGAAAAATCAAAAAGTGGAAAACCGGCAGAGTATATTATCCATGAATTGAGAGAACTAAAAAATATTCTGTAAAAGAAGAGGAAAAAACATGAACAATAACACAGACAAAGGATTACAGGGCAACGAAAAAATAGAAGAGGCGATTGCGGGACTTCAAAAAGAAACCACACAGGAAATGCTGGCACATACGCTTACCGTGATCCGCCGCTGTATGAAAGCGGACGGTCAGTTCATCATTGCTGTGGAACCACCAAAGGGAGATGGACAGATCCGACTGGAAGCGATCAAAACAGAGGATGGAAGAAGTTGGTGGGCAGCATTTACCAGTTTTGAGGAAGAACTGAAAGGGGGCGGAAATGTCAAATCTACATTTCTTACAGATATTGACAGATTATTTGAAACCGCACTTACTGCAGATGAAATCGAAGGTGTGATCCTTAATCCCTGGAACCGCACGATCATGTTGGATAAATACCTGATCAAGGTGATTCTGGGAAAAAATATATAAGATTTTTGCTGAAATAAGATTATAAGTTCAGGTATAATATTTCCCATCACAGCAGATACTGTCATCGTATTGCAAAATCAAAGAGAGGAAGCGTATACGATGATATTAAAAGAAAAGGAACGTACCACGATTGAAGACTTACAGACACAGGAAAAAAGCTGCATTGAGAAATACGGAAGATATGCGCAGCAGGCGAAAGATCCTGAACTGAAGAATCTTTTCCAGACTCTGGAAAAGAAGGAAAGGGAACATTATGATTCTCTTGAACGTGTACTCAGGGGAGAAGTCCCGCAGTGTAACTGCAACGACAATGCAGGGAAAGAGTATCAGCCGAAGGCTGTCTATACGGCGATGAGTTCACCGGAGGACAAACAGCTGGATGCTTTTCTGGCGACGGACTGTATTGCGTCAGAAAAGCTGGTATCAGGAGAATACAATTCAAATGTATTTGTCTTTGGTGACAGTGGAGTGCGTAAACTGCTCGCAGATATTCAGGTAGAAGAGCAGAATCATGCAGAGATGCTGTATAAGTACAAAACAGTAAACGGCATGGCATAAGATAACAGGTTACTGTGAACAGTAACGATAACAGAAGATGAGGGCACAGTTCAGATAAAATGAGCTGTGCCCTCTTTACTTTAGAGGAAATTAGTCAATCATACTTCCGGATAATACTCTCTGAGGAATGGAATGGAGAAGGTTTCCATGGCTTCTCTGAGATCCGCTGTATTTCGTGGCCCGTAAAGTGGCAGGCAGGTAAAATCGCGGCAGGCAAGATATCCAAGAACGGCCTGAGTAAGAGAAATCTGGTATTCTTCCATCAGTCCGTGAAGTCCCTCGGCAATCTTGAGATTCTCAGGCGTATAGTACTCGGAATCTTTTACAGCGGCTGTTCCGTCGGCATATAATTTATGGAAAAATCCACTGCACACAGACATATATGGCATGGCCAGATTCTGAGGATTTTCTGCGTGATACTTCTGCATCTCCTGATCCATGATGGCCAGGGTGTCATCTGCAGGCGGACGCATGGAGGAGGAACCGATATTAAACAATGCCTCATTTGCCGTGAAACCGCGGTATCCTTTGGATGCGGCATAGGCATCTGCTTCTTTCATACGTGCGGTACTCCAGTTGGAGCAGCCATAGTAACGGATTTTTCCCTCTTTTCGGAAATTTTCCATTATTTCAATTAATTCTCCTGCAGGAATCGCTTCATTATCTCTGTGATAAAAATAAATATCAATATAATCTGTGCCAAGTGCACGAAGAGAAAGTTCCAGATCTGTACGCATGTTTTCAGCAGAAATCCGTGAAGCGTGCATATCAGGGGTGGCAGAAGTCATATCCGGATGTCCGCCCTTGGTGAGTAATATAACGTCATGACGCTTTCCGCTCTGACGGAGCCACTGACCAAGTACACGCTCACTGCGTCCGATCTCAGAAGGAATCCAGTCAGAATAGACGCGGGCAGTATCATAAACATTGCCGCCCATATCCAGAAAAGCATCAAAAATCCGGTAAGCATCCTCGCCGTCCCATTTGATGCCGGCATTTACACAGCCCGTTCCCATTGGAGAAAGTTCGAGATCTGTATTCATAAGAGTTATTTTTTTCATATAAATAAGTACCTTTCCTGTTGTGTGATATAAAAATAGAATCAGATATATCCTTATTATAAGCTATAGCCAGCGTACAGGTCAAAGTTTTTTGAAGGTTTCTATTTTACAAAGATTTTACAGGGTTACGATTTTGTATTTTACTTTTCTTCCATATAATTGCACTTGTCAATGAGGAAAACAAAAAAATTAAATAAAGCAAAATCAAGAGGAGAGTTATTTATTATGAAGAAAAAATTTCTTGCAATCGTAACAGCAGCACTTATTGGAACTACCGCTTTCGCATCTGTAGCAAGCGCAGCAAGCGGAACCATTGATGTAATTTCCCGTGAAGATGGTTCAGGAACACGAGGAGCATTCATCGAGCTGTTTGGGATTGAAGAAAAACAGGGTGATGAAAAAGTAGATATGACAACAGAGGATGCAAGCATCACAAACAGCACTTCCGTTATGATGACAACTGTATCAGGTGATGAGAATGCAATCGGATATATTTCCCTTGGTTCTTTGAATGACACTGTAAAAGCAGTTAAGATCGACGGTGCTGAGGCATCCGCAGAGAATGTTGCAAATGATACATACAAAGTATCCCGTCCATTCAACATCGTAACAGGTGAGAAACTCAGCGATGCAGCTCAGGATTTTGAAAATTATATCATGAGTGCTGACGGACAGCAGATTGTAGAGGACAACGGATACATCAAAGTAGCAGATGATGCAAAAGCTTATGAGCAGAGCGATGCAGAGGGTAAAGTTGTTGTAGCTGGTTCTTCATCTGTAACACCGGTTATGGAAAAACTGAAAGAAGCCTATGAAAAAGCAAACGGCGGAAAAATCACAGTAGAAGTACAGCAGAGCGATTCTACAACAGGTATCACATCCGCAGCAGAAGGAATCTGCGATATCGGTATGGCTTCCCGTGAACTGAAAGATGAAGAAACAAGCGAAAATCTTACAGCAACAGAGATTGCAAGAGATGGTATCGCAGTTGTAGTAAACAATGACAATGACATTGATGATCTGACCAGTGATCAGGTAAAAGCTATCTTCACAGGTGAGACTACAGAGTGGGAAGACCTGGCTAAATAAGACATATACAGACTGACAGAACAGGGTGCCCGGTTTGTTCCGGGCTTCCTGTATGTCTGAGTACATTGATTGCATATAAAGGAAGCGCCAGCAGCGCATCCGCTAAGTTGGAGAGAGGAAGAGTCCTGTATGAATAAATTCAAAGAACAGGCCATGAAAATTGTTTTTATGGTGGCTGCCTGTGCTTCTGTTCTGGCAGTATTTCTGATCTGTCTGTTCCTGTTTGCGAACGGACTTCCGGCCATCGCAAAGATAGGGCCGCTTAAGTTTCTTCTTGGAACCGTATGGAAACCATCCAATGACAAGTTTGGAATTTTTCCAATGATCATTGCAAGTATCTATGTGACAGGTGGAGCAATCCTGATCGGTGTTCCAATTGCACTGTTCACATCAGTATTTATGGCACGCTACTGTCCGCAGAAAATCTATCGTCCGCTGAAATCAGGAATTGAACTGATGGCTGGTGTACCGTCTATCGTATATGGATTTTTTGGTCTGGTCCTTATGGTACCACTGATCAGAAGTACTTTTGGCGGCACCGGAACGAGCTGGCTGGCTGCTTCACTTCTGCTGGCGATCATGATTCTGCCGACGATTATCGGACCTACAGAATCCGCACTTAGAAGTGTTCCGGAAAGCTATTATGAAGGTTCTCTGGCACTGGGAGCAACAAAAGAAAGAAGCATTTTTATGGTTATGCTTCCGGCAGCGAAATCCGGTATCCTTGCAGCAGTTGTTCTTGGTATCGGACGTGCAATAGGTGAGACAATGGCAGTTATTATGGTAGCAGGAAACCAGGCAAGAATGCCGGTAGGACTGCTCAAAGGTCTTCGTACCATGACTGCAAACATCGTAACAGAAATGGGTTATGCTACAGGGCTTCACAGAGAAGCACTGATCGCAACAGGAGTAGTACTTTTCGTGTTTATCCTGATCATCAACCTGAGTCTTTCTTTACTGAACAGGAGGTCAGAACATGCAAACTAATGCAGCAGCAATAGATCCGGCAACGGAAAATATGGAAAAGAGAAATCAGACATCAGTATCGGACCGCATCCGTTCCTATCTGAGCCATCCAGGTTCAGGAGTGCTTGCACTTCTTACGATAGGAGCAGCAGTAATTACTTTCTCTGTGCTGATCTTCCTGGTAGCATATATCCTTGTCAAAGGTATCCCATATCTGACTCCAAGTCTTTTCAGTTTGGAATATACCTCAGAGAATGTCTCTTTGATGCCTTCTCTTATCAACACCTTTATCATGACCGGATTGTCACTTGTGATCGCAGCACCACTTGGAATTTTTGCAGCAATTTATCTGGTAGAATATGCAAAAAAAGGAAGTCGTCTTGTGAATGTGATCCGTATTACGGCAGAAACACTTTCCGGTATTCCATCCATTGTATTCGGTCTGTTTGGTATGCTGTTTTTTGTAACAGCATTGAAGTGGAAAATGTCCCTGCTTGCAGGTGCATTTACGATGGTGATCATGATCCTTCCACTGATCATGCGTACATCAGAGGAAGCATTAAAATCAGTTCCTGATTCCTACCGGGAAGCCAGTTTTGGCCTTGGTGCAGGAAAGCTTCGGACGATATTTACTATTGTACTTCCTTCTGCAGTTCCAGGGATCCTGGCAGGTGTGATCCTTGCAGTAGGAAGAGTAGTTGGTGAGACAGCTGCGCTGATCTATACCTCCGGTACACTTCCGAAAATTCCGGACAGCCTGATGGGCTCAGGACGTACTCTGGCTCTTCATATGTATGTACTTTCCTGTGAAGGTCTGCACATGAACCAGGCAGCAGCAACGGCTGTGATCATTTTGTTCTTTGTAATGCTTATTAACTGGCTGTCCGGCCGTGTGGCAAAAAGGATAGCGAAAGGATAATTTTATGAGTGAAAAAACGAAAATCCAGATCAGTAATATGGATCTGCATTATGGCAATTTCCATGCGTTAAAGAATATCAATATGGAAATACCTGAGAAGGAAATAACCGCATTTATCGGCCCCAGCGGCTGTGGAAAATCTACGTTGTTAAAGTCCTTGAACAGGATGAATGATCTGGTAGAAGGCTGCCGGATCGAAGGTGATTTAAGACTGGACGGTAAAGATATTTATAAAGATATTGATGTAAACCTGCTTCGTAAACGTGTTGGTATGGTATTCCAGAAACCGAATCCGTTTCCGATGAGTATCTATGACAACATCGCATTCGGACCGCGAACACATGGAATCCATTCCAAAACAAAACTGGATGATATTGTGGAAAAATCGCTCCGCAGTGCGGCCATTTGGGATGAATGTAAAGACCGTCTGAAAAAGAGTGCGCTTGGAATGTCCGGTGGACAGCAGCAGAGACTCTGTATTGCTCGCGCGCTGGCAGTACAGCCGGAAGTACTTCTGATGGATGAGCCGACATCCGCGCTGGATCCGATTTCAACATCGAAGATCGAAGACCTTGCGATGGAATTGAAAAAAGATTATACTATTGTCATGGTAACACACAATATGCAGCAGGCAGCCAG
>OLPZ01002199.1_pt1 | contig 11526 bp, 14 predicted proteins | sample 1672711 | NCBI WGS metagenome assembly OLPZ01 (sample SAMEA3136716, study PRJEB25190) | human gut metagenome
CATCCACTTCCTGCTTGTTATAGATCGGCGGGTAGTTCTCGTAATCAATATTTTTTCGAATCAGTTCCCGGTAGGCAGATATCCGATCCATCCCATCTCTTTTTGTTTCCCGCTTTATATTATTCATCTTTGATTGATAGGATATGATATGATTATCTATATCATTTTCTTTAATTTGTATATCTTTAATTATTTGTGGTTGAAAATCCGTATACGGAAAATCGGTTTCCGTAAAATCCTGATATGGCTGTACCGGATCTGGATTTTTCGTATACCGGTTTTCCATTTCCGTAAAATCCCGACATGGATTTTCTTTCGATAAATGCTGGGATTGTAAGTCTTTTTCATCTTGCTTCTCTGGTTGTTCCTGCTTTTCTGAATGGACTTTTTTTAATTTTTGTAATTCCTCATTTCTGCTTGTTTTCTGAGACGTACTTTTTTCTTCTTTCATTCCTTCCTGCATTCGTTCGGCTACTTCTCGCTGCATTTTCTGAATGATCTGTTCATGGCCTTTTGGATTTTCTATATCTTCTAATTGGCCAGGATACTCCAAAAAAATGTATTCCACACCCTGAAATCTTCCATTCTCCCTATATTCCATTCTACTCAGATATCCATTCTCCTCTAACTCTTTCAGCGCAGACATGACTGCACTCTTTCCTTCTTTTACGATAGCTGTCAAACCGGATACCGAATATTTCCAGTCTGCAGGAAGGGATAATACCAAAGACAGCAATCCGCTTGCCTTTAGGGAAAGATTCATGTCGCGTAAATGATAATTTGACATCATCGTATAACCATCTATTTTTTGGATTCTTTTGTAGACTGCCATAGTAAAAACCTCCTGTTTCTAGCCTTTTGCGATCCGTAGCCCCATTTTCGTCACTGCGTCACAATTTACACCCTTATTTTGATTTTTTTGTCTGCCTGGTACTTTTACCATACCAGGCAGTTTTGTCCATTCTGCAAGCTCTGACACGTTTACAACTGGGGTTATCCATTTTTCTACGTGGTCACTGTGCTTCCGCAAGATGTATGATACATTTTACTCAATTGCCTGGTAATATACCGTAACGAAATTTCCGTTTTCTTCCCGGACAACACTTTTTTTATGTATTGCTTTTCGATCAGTTTTTTTAAACCGGATCGTACAGCATCTGCTTTATCTTTTCCAGATTCCACTAACTGATCCACGTTCATGGTTTCGTTCAGGTAGATGGTTGTATACAATCCTTTTTCTTTGAATGATAACGTATTATCATCGTATACTTTTTCTATCATATATTTTTCCTCGTTCTTAAGCACGCTGTAACCGTTTCTGTTCTCCAAAACATTTTCCATCTAAATATCCAGATGAGAATTTCCTGAAGTCTATCGGTGTATCATACATATTACCTTGACCCGTATCAAATTTGTCGCAAAAATCTATGACTTCTTTCGGTAACCGTAGTATCAGACTCCATTCTTTTTCCTTTTCTTGATCCTGCTTTGAAAATGCTTCTCTTACCCCTTCACAAAAACCGGCTCCATATCCATTGGTTATTTTTTTTTGCGCACCAAGCGATAAATTACAGTATGTCTGTTTCAAATTTTGTATCTGTGTTAAAACGCAGTCCACTGCATATGTAAAAATATTTACACATATACTCACATCTTCTTCGAGTCCAATGAATCCAATAAAATATGTTTTTGAGTGTTTTGCTCTTTCATGTACAGCCTGGCAACAGTAATTTTCGCTAATAACAGTAGATAAAGTGAATATCCAAAAATTTGTTTGTTTTGTGCAGGAAATAGATGTTTTGATTGTTTTGACTTTCTTATTTCCCTCATGCAGCTCTGCTTCGGTTAATTTATACTCTGCCATAAGCTGCCGGGCTTTTAAAAGTGCAGCCTGGGCTTCGAATTCGTTTGGACTTTCTGACAGAGCCAGCAGTTTCCGAATTTTTTTCTCAATGTCCATTTTTTCACCTGTCGATTAACGGAATGGTAACTCTTCATCTGGCATGGCCGAAACATCATGAAATTCTGCATCCATATCTATCTCTCCGGCATTTTCTCCAGAAATCTGATCCCGTTTGCTTTCCGCAAATTCATGCTGTTCAACAACAATGTTCACGGTATAAACTTTAACCCCGTCTTTGTTTGTATAACTTCCAGAATGCAGATGTCCGGAAATAGCGATCTTGGTTCCCCTATGAAGGTATTTTTCTGCAAACTCAGCGTTCTTTCCAAAGGCAACGCAGCGGAAAAAATCTGCGTCCTGCTGTCCATCCTCATGCCGGTATCCTCTTGCAACAGCAAGTGTATAGCTTGCTGTTACGGTAGATTCCTCTTCGCCTTTTCCATTCTTTTTTGAAATGTAACGAATCTCTGGCTCCTTCGTTAATCTTCCAATTTCCCATACTTTGTTCATAATGTACATTCCTCGTATTATATAGTAGTAGTGTTTAGAGACCCTCTCCAAGGTCTTCATAACTATTAAGTCATAGTCCTTTTCTTTACCTTTTCTACAGGTTCGACTATGATATATAAGGTGCTGTGGATTGGTTTCACACTCCTACCACTTGATGGTTTAGGAAAGGCTCCAACCACAGTCTCTTTGTTCATTTGTTAATCAGTTAGATACCGCATGACGGTTTATTTAGAACGAGGTTACAATCACAAGGAGTTCCCTGTGGTTCTAAAACAGCATTAATACTTTTTTAAGGAGATTTTTTATGATTTACGTCGGAATTGATGTCGCCAAAGATAAGCATGATTGCTTTATCACTAACTCTGATGGAGAAGTGTTATTTAAAGCTTTTACCATCGCCAACAACCTGACTGGTTTCACTGAACTTTATCAAAAAATTGAATCCGTTATGGAAGATGTATCAAAAGTAAAAGTAGGACTGGAAGCCACTGGACACTATAGTTACAATCTCCTCGGTTATCTCATTGATAAAGGTTTGCCCACCTATGCTATCAATCCGTTACATACTAATCTGTACAGAAAAAGTCTTAGCCTTAGACAGACGAAAACGGATAAAGTAGACGCCCGTACGATTGCTTCTATGCTGATGTCTGATGTGAACTTGAAGTCCTACTCAGATACATCTTACCACAACGAAGAGTTGAAGTCACTAACCCGTTATCGTTTTGATAAAGTTAAGGAACGGGCAAAGCTTAAATCTTCCGTTTCCAGACTGGTCTGTATCTTATTCCCTGAATTAGAAAAGTTAGTACCAACGCTTCATATGGCATCTGTTTATGCATTGCTTTCTGAATTTCCCGGTGCTAAACAAGTCGCTAATGTTCATCTTACCAGACTTACCAATCTTCTTACTAAAGCCTCAAAAGGTCGATATGGTAAAGAAACAGCCATTACATTCAGAGATGCTGCAAGAACCTCTATAGGCTCAAATATGCCTGCAAAATCATTAGAATTGAAACATACTATCAAGCTTATCCGGGAACTGACCTCTGAAATTGATGAAATAGAAAACGAAATCAAAATCATCATGGATGAAATCCATTCTCCAATCCTTAGCATTCCTGGAATCAACTATCGTATGGGCGCTATGATTATTGCAGAAATAGGTGATTTCAATCGTTTTGATTCTCCTGATAAAATCCTGGCATATGCCGGATTTTCACCTTCTACTTATCAATCTGGTCAACTTGATGGTGCTTACTCACACATGGAAAAACGAGGCTCCAGATATCTGCGGTATGCGTTATACAATGCGGCCAAATATGTCTGCCATTGGGATTCGACGTTTGCTGAATATCTGGCAAAGAAACGAGCCGAAGGCAAGCATTACAACGTTGCTATATCTCATGCTATCAAAAAGCTGGTTCGAGTCATTTATCATCTTGAGAAAACTAACCAGCAATACATCAAGGCTGATTAAATTTTTCTAATTCAATACTCCTTTTTTTGAGCACCAATAATGATGCTCTTTTCGTCATACAGTTTTCAAGGTTCAAATATATCTGAAATGCATTTCTGCAATTCATTCAAAAAATTTTCATTTTAGACTTGACTTTTAATAGTTAGTCTTTCCTTAAGTTTATTTCTTTTACAAAATATAATAACGACCGTTAATTTGAGAAATTATTATTTTACTATCTTTTGGAACGGTCACATTCAAGTTCACTCCTTCTTTTTGCTTTCATTGTCCCCGTCATTTTCATCCTGATTCAATATACTTTCTGTTTCTTTATATACCTTTATTGATTTTATAAGTCGGAAATGTGTTAAAATCCACGAAAAACTGTAACAACCAAATTTGTAAACTTCCCGATCACCAACAACAGCGATCAAAGTTGTTGCTTGTTCACTCTGACCTTCCACCTTATAGTAAGAAAAACCTGATCTAAAAAAACCACACTCTGTTCCGCGAGACAGATTAACTTTGACATCTACGCTATAAAAATTTCCTAATGGAAAATGAACTCTGATAACATCTATTCCAAATGGATCATCATATAACAAAAAATATTCCCTGTATAATTTTATTTTGCTATTTAATACACTATTAAGTTCTTCTGTATTTACTTGACTACGTATTTCTTGAGAATCTATATTATTTAGTTCAAACCAGTTATCCAGAATAGCAAATGCCAATGACCATGCAACTTCTTTTGTATTAAACAGGTGTAGCTCAAATGCTATTGTAATAACGAAGCTCCGATATAAGTTATCCAATGATTTTTTTCCGTTGATCCAATAGAAGTGCCTTTTTATACTTGCACTTTTTATAAGATAGTTGGCAAACGAGCTATCGATTCCTTCTGTTGCATTGCAGGATTTTTGTATTGCCTTTTTCCATAAATATTTTTTCCGCATATATTTCCCCTTCTATTTTTTAGCTCTTCCATTAATCAGGTTTCTCATTCTTTCGTGATTAGAACCCCTACAGCAAACAAATCGTAGTCGATATAAATGATGATCTCTATAAAATTGGCTTAAATAGATGAATGTTTCTTATGTGGTTTAAGCAAGAATACTGATCTGCTTTTCTATTTCGTATACTCTGGATAACGGAGCTGGACTGCCTGCCAGAAATATGGAGCAAAAGAGCTGTAAAACAGTTCATTTACTGTATAGTTCTGACATTCTTTCAACTGGTTATCTACTTTGTCTTCATAGTCCACAGTAGGTATCTCCCCTGAAAACAGATTGAATGCCATTCGGATTGCCTTTTCACTGCTGCTTGTCTGCCATCCGGCTTTCAAGCATTCCGTTTTTAAACATTTCTGTTCAAAATCGAATATTTCTGTTACATGACTTCTGGTACTCTGCATCAAATTGATGCAGTAGCATAATGCTTTATCTGCAGAATCTGGTGCAGAAAATTTCTGCAGACTATCGTAATATGCTTTTTTGTGTTCTGAACTCGTAAAACGAATTCCTTCTTCCGGAAAATCAGAAAGATTTTCTACTTGTCTTTTAGATTCTGTTTTTTCTGCAGGTACCGCAACATATGGTTCCGGACCTTGATGTTTCTCCGGAATATCATCTATTTCTTCCCGAATCCAGCCACAACGCAAAGAACATTCTTTTTTACATTCTTTGCAGCATGAGTATGGTGCTTCACAATACGCTGCAGAACCACACGCGCCTGATTTGCTCAGTCCTGTTTTGCACGGCTTGAGGTTTGGGTTTCTTTTTCCTTCTTTTGTGGGCTGTTTAGAAGGTATTTCCTGTGTCACGGATTTGCTTGCGAGATAACCTTCCATTGCAGCCACGGTGAAAAATTCCTTCTGAACAAGATCTTTCTGATCTTCTTTCGACTGCTTGGCCAGATACAATGCAGCTGCAGGTGTCAGTTTTTCTTCTCTGAATGCCTGCATTCCATCTTCTGACAGATGCTTTGCCGTAAACATTAAGTTCTGAATGGTTGATTCACTCCGTTTTGTGGACAGAGCGATTTCTTTCCGCAGTATTCTTCCCTTCAGTGTTTCATCTTTATTGATTTTTGGCAGGAGTTCCTTCAGTCTGACTACCTGCATCATCTGTTCATACCCATTTAAATCATTTCGAGCGGATGAATTTGTCAGGATCAGAAGCAGCTCGGCAACATCATCGTTGCACTCTATGACCAAACACGGAAGATAAGCATATTCCGGAAAGCCACGCTGCACTACGATTTGACTGGCCCGCCATCTGCGGTGTCCGGCCAGAATTTCATACTGTTCTGCATCCTTCTTTCGGACCAGAAGATTCTGAGCAACCCCGCCCAAAATCTGGATAACATCTGCCAGATTTTCCAGTTCTTTTTCACTGTAAAACTGATTAATGTTTGAAACCAATTGCGTATAATGAATTGATTTCATGTTCTGTCGGTAAGATCCAGAGAGAGATGCCAGAACTTTGCTTTTCTTTGCCTGCTCTGCAGACAACCCCATTTTATTCTTTAGGATTGCATTCAAATTTGCCAATTTTCTGCCTCCCTCTTATTCCATCAATGCCAGAACTTCTTTTGTAAGATCTTCGTAGTCTTTTGTTGCCGCATCAAATCTGCGGTGTCTCGCCAACGGTTTTCTTGCCTTATTGGCAGAATTTACAGAAACACGGTTTCTGACCACTGTTTCCAGCATTGGGAACTGGTATCTTTCGATCAGATCATAAATTTCTTCAAGCTGCGATTTGCGTTCCGCATATTTTGCGATGAAAACATGATATGTAAGACCTGGGTTATAGATTTCCTGGATCTGTGCAATGTAATCGGAAAGGAAGTTTAACCCTGTTTTTCCAAAAACGTCCGGCTCATATGGAATCAGAAGTTCATCCGCAGCAACCAGTGCGGCAATCGTTGGCAGCTGCATGGAAGGATGGCAGTCAATGATTGCATAATCGTATCGATCTTCTACTTGTTTCAAAGCTTCTTTGATAATAAGTGGAAGTCCATCTGCTTCTTCCATTCGGGGCGATCCTTTAATCAGATCAAGATTTGGATATTTTGTCCGGTAAATACAACTTATTGTTTTTTTACCATGAAAAATATCCAGCAGAGTTCTGGTGCTTTCGTTGACCTTGCTGTAAATGTAGGTCGCATTGGCCTGCGGATCAGTATCAACCATCAAAACTCTTTTTCCTTTTGCGGAAAGGTTGTAAGCCAGGTTTATAACAGTTGTGGTCTTTCCAACACCGCCCTTGTAGTTGTCAACTGCGATTGTTTTCATGTTTTCTCCTTTCGGGTTCTCAAATGGAACCAATAAAAAATTTACTTATCTGCTTTTATCCAATTACTATTAATCAATTCATGCACATCCAAATTTGAATGGTACATGGAATGGATCATATTCAATGCATGTTTTCGCCTTCTCTTGACCGTTTGCAAAGTAATTTGTAATGCTTTCGCGACTTCGTTCCAAGATATGGATTTTTCATACAAGAGCTGCAAAATTTCATGTTCTTTACGCGGTAGGCACATATAACATCTATGTATTTTTTGTATACCGTCAATTGCTTCCAGCTTTTCGTTGATTCCCTTTTGCAGTTCGCTGGCGTATTCCATTCCTTTAAATTTTTTATTTTTCAGCAAATCGCTCAGATCATGTAAACTCGAATGAGTTGTCGCACTCCCGGTTCCCGAATGCTGTAGCGCCAGAAGGCTGCAAAGCCAGTCATCATTAGAATCCAAACTCACTAATTCACGGACAAAGGCTTCTACGCCATATCGTAGCTCTTGAATAATGCGATCGTAGTCTTGAATAATTTGGCAGATTTCTTGATCGGTATATTCCCTCATTACTACCCCCGGATTTCATTACTTTTCTTTAATCTTGTCATCTGGATTTTGTTTTAGACGTTCTTGCTGTATTCCTACCATATAACCTAGGATGAACATTTTGCTATCTTCATTTAACTTTTGAAAATCTTCAGCCGATTTTTCAATCATTTCTTTTTTTATATCTTTCATGAATCCGCCTCCTTTTTTGTCCTAATTAGGACATTTTAAGGTTTTTTTTGTCCTTATGAGTACATTGTAATTCTTTGTATTGTCCTAGTCAAGACCTTTTTCAAAAAAATATATCTATTTTTGTCTTGACCGGGACATTTTGCGGTTATATACTAAAAATAGAGATCCATTGAAAGGAGTTTACATTATGGAAGTATATGAACGAATAAGATTTTTGAGAAAAAATATCTTGAAAATGACGCAAACGGAGTTTGCGGAGCATTTAGGTGTAACTCGTACTGTTATAAAAAATATTGAACTAAATTCTCTCGCCAGACCAGATCAAAAATTATCGCTATACAAATTAATCTGTAGCGAATTCAATGTTCGTGAAGAATGGCTTTTAAACAATGAAGGCGAAATATATGAAAATAATAAGATTGAGTTTAGTGAACTTATCGAACGTATAATGTCAGGAGAAAACGAATTTGCAAAAAATATTTTTAAAACTTTTGCCCTATTTGATGAAAAAGACTGGGAATCGTTGCAGCACATGATAGACTTATATAAAAATGCATCAAATAAAGATAACGAAAATCCTCCCCAAAGTGTTATGGAACTAGAAAAACTTTATAAAACTGAAAACTTTGATTAAAAAAAGCAGGGATTCACTATTGGTGTGAACCCTGCTCTTTTTTATTAGATCAGATAAATAATTTTTGTACCACATGTAAAGTTTTTGTTGTAATATAACGTGTTTTCTTTCCTGTAGTATAATGCATATATGTTACCTGGTTTGTAAAAAACATATTTTTTTTCAATAGTCTCACCTCCTGTCTTATACGCCTGAGAGGTTATTATATTACAAAAATTGGTAAATTTGTGCTGGTAATTTTTGAAATTTTCAGACTTTTGTGTATCGTAAAGGATGCTTTTCATCGCTGATCCACGTTGCAGCGGTCAATTTTTCTGATGTCGTAAAATCCCGATTTACGTATATTGCATTCCGGAACTGCATATGCTATAATGCCGATAGGCAATAAATGAAGAGATGTATTCATGATTGATACAGCAAAAGCCCCGGAGTTGCACCTCCGGGGCTTTCTGTCCGTTTTGGAAGGGTGGATTAAGCCCTAGGCTGGCTACCAGCTACTACTTTCTGTCCAGCCATTTACAAATATAGTAGGCAACTATACTTGCCAGAACAGAAAAAATAAATGAAAAGATTAAATTCATGAATGACACACCCCCTTCCCTTACCTGTCTAGGGGCGGTAGCTTTCAGATTATATCATAAAAATATGGATTTTGGAATATTGCATTCCGGAGCTGCATATACTATAATGCCGATAGGCAAATGAAATAAACGGATTGCAAAAGTCAACAAAATCCCCGTGAGGTACCAGCTCACGGGGATTTTTATTCCGTTTTAACAAAGCGGAAAGAAAGCTGACTGCATACGAGATACTGGATCAAGCAAGCCGACAGTATACAAGTGGCGGAAGCGAAAGCAAATATATATAAAAGTGCTTGCATAATATATACATTTGCTGTATAATAAAAAAAGAAAGGAGCGATATTTATGGCACAGATTAATTTACGTGTAGATGATAATTTGAAAAGCAGTGCGGAAAGGACGTTAAATGACATCGGTTTGAGCATGTCTACCGCAATCAACATTTTTCTGAAAACAGTTGTAAGGGAAAACCGTATTCCATTTGAACTGTCAGCAGACCCTTTTTACAGCAAGGAGAACATGGAAGAACTGGAAAGACGTGTAGCGGACATACGTTCTGGCAAGAGCACCTTGAAAGAGCATGAGCTGGTAGAGGTGGAATAATGAGAAAACTATGGCAGGATGAAGCGTGGGAAGAGTATCTCTACTGGCAGACACAGGATAAGAAAACCCTAAAGAAAATCAACAGGCTTTTGACCGATATCGACCGGAACGGGTACCAATGCACAGGAAAGCCAGAACCGCTAAGCGGAAACCTTGCAGGATATTGGAGCGTTCACATTGACGAGAAAAACAGGATAGTGTTTAAGATAGACGGAGACAGCATGGAAATTATCCAGTGCGGAACGCATTACAGGGATAAATAGAGTGGCAGAGATGCCACAATAAGCCATTTTCCCTTGGGTGCTAAAGAGCCATAAGTATATCATAAGATTTTCGTTTTGGGAATATTGCATTCCGGAGCTGCATATGCTATAATGGCAATAGCTAAGAAAGAAGTTGTATCCAAGTGGTACACAAAGCGAAAGCCCCAGAGTCGCAACCTCTGGGGCTTTCTTTAGGCTAGTTGTCACTGTCTTTCGAAAGTACATACTTACCCTGACCCCGATGTTTCTCTATCACATCGGGGTTTTTAAAAAAAGAGGTGAAATTATGGATGAATCAAAACTTACTCCTGAAGAACTTGAAGAAATGGAAAAGCAATTTTGGGAAATCGTAAGAAAATATAGACCAGAAATATTCGAAGAAAACGAATCTGATACAGACTAATTGGCTAAACAGAAGGTAATTATATTTTGTTATACTTTGAATTAAGATGAAATCTGAATGCCTCTATGCTTCTTCCCTTTTTTAAACATTCGTAGCTTACAGTATATGATGTGCACCGACATATTTCTTTTACTGCTATATCTATAACCTTGCTTTTAAATTGGCTGATCTTTTCATATTTAGTTTCACAATCACATGCTTCACGTATTGTCTTGATTGCCAATATAACGGATACTCCATCTGCAGGTATGAATCTTGTCATTTGTTCTTTCATTAAAAGTTCATATATTCTGATTGCGTACACTGATTTCATAGCAAGTATATTTTCCAGCTGGTATTGAGTATACCTCTCTTGCAATCCCAATAAAAAAGGTTTTAATAATGGATTCATTTTTACGGCCAATCCGACTCCTTTTTCATAAGCACATGCTGTTACCCATTGTATTTTCATGAATTTTCCTTGTTGATAATCTTTTATTGCTACATGATTTGTTAAAATATCATCTGTGATCGTATCCATATCCCGGTATAGATTAGCTGCACTGATATGTAACATTTTTGCAAGCTCCTGTACCGAAATGAAATAAGACTTTAATTCTTCATCGTCTGGTTTAATTTGCATTATCAATGCTCTTACTATTTTTGCTGAATTGAGTTTCAAATTTTGTTTTCCTTCCAGCAATTCATTTGATTGTACAACATAATGTTCTGTATTTGTATTAAAATCGAAACAGAGCTGTCCATTCAGCTGATAATCTTTCTTTTTCCCCATATATATTACCTTTCCTCGTAAAATTGTATTTGATTATATCACAAAAACCACCCTTTTACAAGTAGGTGGTTTTTACGATACTTATCCACATTTTTACAACTATCAAAAGGTGGTTTTTTAGCTATCAAAAGGTGGTTTTAAAACTATCAAAAGGTGGTCGATTGACTATCAAAAGGTGGTTTTTTAGTGCCAAAAAGTGAGTAACCATGCGGGTTTCCGGCCCTCTAAATATAAGTATTATAAATATTTAAAATAATTTATATTATATATGCATCAAATAACTATCAAAAGGTGGTTTTTTTTAAATTGTGCCGGTATGTCGTGCAGGCTGTAACCGTTTCTGTTCTCCAAAACATTTTC
>OLPZ01002202.1_pt1 | contig 11518 bp, 9 predicted proteins | sample 1672711 | NCBI WGS metagenome assembly OLPZ01 (sample SAMEA3136716, study PRJEB25190) | human gut metagenome
TTTGGTTTTGAGGGAGTGGCAAAATCTGACCTTCTGAAGCTTACCAGCCGTATGATCATCCGCTGTGACATGGCAGAGGATGAGGAACTCCTGGCTCTGGCATCTGATGTGTACAGAAGCGGTCTTTATGACGAAGTGATCCTGCAATATCTGATGAAATATCGTTTTGGCCCGGTAGATGATATTTTTTCCATCTGGAAAAGTGCTTCCGGCTTTGAGATGGATACTTATGAGCTGGAAGAGCGGATTCTTCAGCTTCTGATGTTTACCTGTGACTATCGCAAAGAGGGAGAAAAGGTGCTGGAAGAGTACATCCGCCATTCAGGACGGGAGTGGGTGGTAAGCGGATACCTCACCCATGTATCTTACGGGATTTTTGTGAAAGAATTTACCATGAGTCCTTTTGTGAAAAACTGCCTGTTGAATGCGTACATGCAGAAATGGCCGGTAAATCAGGTATGCCATCTGGCATTGTTTAAAGAGCTTTCCAAAGAAAAGAGCAAAAAAGAGGCTTTGCTTTCCATAGAAAAAGATCTGTTGAAGAAATGTGTGGAAAAAGAGATGGTATTCTCCTTCTTTCACAGGCTGTCTCCGGAGCTTTTGGGACCTTATCAGCTGGATGATAAGACCTATGTAGAGCTCCACGGCAGTCCAAAGTGGAAGGTTACACTGTTTTATGCATTGGATACTGGCCTTGGAGCAGAACCGGAATACAAAAATGAACCACTTTATGATATATACGAAGGGATCCGCACAAAGTCATTTACACTTTTCTATGGAGAAACCCTGCATTATTATTTCCAGTCAGAATATAAAGGGAAAATAAAAAAGACTGCAGAACGTACTATGACCATGAGCCGGGTGGAAGGCGCACCAGGCAGCAAATATCAGATGATCAACCAGATCCTGTCAGCCAGAAGGCTGGACAAGGATGCAGAAGTAGCTGCAAAGCTGAAACAGTATCTGCGGCAGGAACAGTATGTGAATGAGATGTTTGTGATCAGGAAAGAGGACTAAGGGATGAATGAGATTCGGGACTTGATTATTGGTATTGACTTTGGCAAGGAATACTCCCAGATCTGTTATTATGACAGAAAGGGTGATGAGCCCAGGTCTGTTTCCATGAAGGTGGGCAGCGAACAGTTTGAAGCCCCTACCCTTCTCTGTCACAGAGGAGAGCATAAGGATTATTGTGTAGGTCTGGAGGCTGAATATTTTGCAAGAGACCGTGGGGGCATACTGATCGACAGTCTGTATGATCTTTGCAGAAAAGAGGAAGCAGTGCAGGTGGGCACAGAAACAAAGCAGCCTTGGGAGTTGCTGGCAGTATTCTTAAAAGGAATGCTGAAATTTTTAGGTGTAATGGATGTGGTGAAAAATACCAAATGCCTGGTGATCACTGCGCAGGAACTGGATCAGGTGCAAGTGTCTAATTTTCAGAGAGCTTGCCAGGCGCTGGGCTTTTTGGAGGATAAGTATCTGCTTCTTGATTACGGAGAAAGCTTTTTCTACTATATTATGACCCAAAAAAGAGAAACCTGGAACCGAAGTGTGGCCTGGTATGCGTTTGATGGAGATAAAATTGCGTTTCGTAAGCTGACGATCAATGCTGCATCCAGACCTATACTTGTCAATCTCGAAGAACCGGTGAGTACAACGCTTGAAACGGAGGATGAGATCCGTGATGTGGAGTTTTGCCGTTTTATAACAAAAACTCTTGGAAAAGAACTTTTTTCCAGTGTGCAGATCACAGGAGAAGGGTTCGACCAGCAGTGGGCACAGCAGTCAGTAAAGCTTCTGTGTCATCAGGGACGCAAAGTATTTTACGGAAACAATCTCTTTGCAAAAGGAGCCTGCATCGCCGGTAAGGACAGACTTGAAGACAAAAAATTAAAAGGGTACAGATATTTAAGCGATTCCCTGGTTACTGCGGATGTGGGAATGGATATGCGGGTGATGGGTTCTCCTGCGTATTATCCGCTGATCGAAGGCGGCAGCAACTGGTATGAATGCAATGCAGAGTGTGAACTGATCCTGGATGATACGGAAGAATTGGTCTTTGTAGTAAATCTTCCGGATGAAACGGAGAGAAAGCGGGTGGCAATGGCGCTTAAAGGTTTGCCAAAACGACCAAACCGGACGACCAGACTTGCACTTACGTTGAAATACGTATCATCGAAAGACTGTGAGATCACAGTAAAGGATCTTGGATTTGGGGAAATGTATCCATCCAGCGGGAAGACATGGAAAGAACTGGTACGCTGGGATGAGACAGAAGAAAGGAAACAGGTATGAGCGGATATATTTTATGCCAGGTAAAGAAAGCAGAGAAACCATTTTACATTGAAAATATCAGCACGAATATTTATTCCATAGAAGAACTCTGCTATTATCTTTATAATAATCTTTACCTTGTGGATCGTTCTCTTATCAGTAATAAGCTGTGTACCTGGCTGGATGAGGAACTGAAACTTCCAAAACTTGCGGCGAAGCTTCGACCTTTCATTGGAAAAGAGGCAGGTCTGGAGGAAATTCTGTATCCGATATTTAAAGAGATCAATTATCTGGCTTATGAAGAACTTCGTATCCTGAATGGAAGGATTGAAAGAAGAAATAAGGAATCCGAGGAGATACGGGAAAAGAGAAAAGGGGATGCCCTCATGGAAAACCGGATGTACGTGAACGCAATCCGTGTTTATCAGAAGCTTCTGGAAAAAGATTCCAGAGAAATCTCCAGAGAAATGAGAGAGCGGATTCTGCATAATCAGGGATGTGCTTACAGTTATCTGTTTCAGATGGATAAGGCACTGGACTGTTTCTTTGCTGCATGGAAGGTAAACCAGTCAGAAAAGGCACTGAAGATTTATCTTCTGGCTTACCGAAGTGTGCATACACCGGAAGAATTTGAAAAGATACAGGAAGATCTGAAGGCAGAGGATTCCGTAAAAAAAGAAACTGCCAGAGCTCTGGAACAGTTTATCAGCCTCCCGGAGCAGAAGATTGCACCCGGAGAGACTGACAGGATATTGGAGGATCTTACAAGAGAATATCACAGAAGTACAGGCTCTTAAAGCTGTTCAAGAAGTCCCAGCAGGATCTGCCGGGCTTCTTTTTTTGTGTAGACAGCTTCTTCTTCGGAAAGAGAAGAGAGATAGTCGTCCAGAGCCTGTCCGATACTGGTTTCTTTCAGATAAACGCACATAAAAGTATCTTCTTTGGAAAGAAAACAGAGAAAAACAGAATAATCGGACAGAACTTCAAGATGGATTCCCGTTTCAGGGAGGACAGAATGCTTAAGGATCTTGCATTTTTCACCGCCCATATCTGTGTCAAGAATGTGCTGGATCGATTTTCTCCGTTCTTCTTTTGGAAGTGGTGTCTGATGATAGGAATATGGACCGTCCAGAAGACCGGTCTGTGCAAACTTCCGGATTCCATTCAGGGTGAAATAGTTACAGGAAGTGTCGTTTTCTGTAAAGGCAAACTGCGGCTGTTTTAAAATAGAAACCAGTTGTGTATAAACAGAGTTGGAATGATCAATATCTCTGTTTTCAAAGAGGGCCTGTACAAAGTCGGGTCCATAGGACATCAACGCAAGACATGGATGAGACTCCAGCGCAAAGTTTGTTGTAATATTGGTGTTCATAATGGAACCGAAAATCTCCAGGATCTGTGAAGGAGAATCCGACTGCTGGAAAAAACGGCTGGAGTTTTCCAGGATTTTCTGAAATTCCTGCTGATAGGAATGTATAACTTCCGGATTTTCTGTAGATATGAAAGTTGACATATCAGAAGAAATAAGCAGGAGTTTCTTTTCTGTAATAAAGAAAAACGGAAACAATTCATAACAGGAAAGTTCTCTTCCGGCCTGGGTGTAATAATAGTAGGGCTGATAATTGAGAAAGCCGCACAGGATCGGAAGAATGGTACACAAAAAAGTTTCCAGGTTCATATTATAGTCCGGTGATGCGGTAGGATTCTGGTGAAGCGGAAGAATCTGGATAACAGGAGGAAGCTTTTGATATTCCGGATAGAGATGTGCAGAAACTTGTACAATAAGCCGACAGTTTGCAGGAATGTTGGTGCAGATCTTTTCGTCGGAACCGGAGAGCAGGATATCTTCAAAAAGGTTTAAAACTTTTTTTTCCACATCAAGTGAAAAGTCTCCACTGTAAAACGGAAGAGAAGTAAGACTGTGAAAACCAGAGGAGAAAAGCATCTGCTGGGTGCTGATCACACGGAGAAGTTCCTGGATGTATTTCCGATTATAGTAAATTTCTTTTCCAATTTTTTCGATTTTATATAATTCAATCAGTTCCTGACGCTGGGATGGATTAATCCGGATCGAATCGCAGAACTGACGGACAAAATCCATTCCAGGCAGACGTTTGCCTGTGATCATACGCTGCAGAGAGGTACGGTCAAGGCCTGAGGATGCAGATAACTGGTATACCGTTTCTCCTGTATTTTTTAGATATTCACGGCATTTGCTGCTGAAGTCAGACATAATAATTCTCCTTTTTTCATACTTGTGGCATTATTATACAAAAACAGATCAGGAATTGCAATTATTTGTAAAAAATCCGAGCACAATTGGTGGCACATATTGCGAGACAGTTTTTTTGAAAATAGAATAGATCATATCAAGAAAGAACAGGGCGGAGGGAACCAGAACCATGGCAGTGATAACTATTGCGGTATGTGATGAAATACGAAAAGATGCTCAGAAGCTTTACAGACAGCTTTCAACGCTGCTTCCGGATGCGGAGATCCTGATATACCGTAGCAGGCAGAGCCTTCTTGACGGACTGACGGAAGGGCATAAGATCTGTAATGTGGTATTTATGGGTCTGGATGGTGAAAATGGAAAGAGCCTGGAGACAGTCCGTGCGATACGGCTTCGGGGAAATTATATTCCGGTCATCATGGTAGCGGAAAATGAGAAATTTTATAAAGAAGCTTTTGAGGTATTTGCTTTTAATTATCTGACGAAACCTGTAGAAAGCGGAGAACTGGAGCATGTGCTGTTACCTATCCTGACCACCTGTGAAAGAGAAGGCGGAAAGGCGCTGCATTTTCATTACAGAACTCAGGTTTATACACTCCAGCATAACAGTCTGGCGTACATATCCAGCAGCCTCCATAATGTAACCTTCCACCTTACCGACGGAAAGAAACTCAGCTGCAGAGCGCGTCTGGGAGATTTTGCGGGACAGCTTTCCGACAGTAATTTTATGAGATGCCATCAGAGCTTTTGCATCAATCTGGAGAAAGTGAACACACTCAAAAAGAACAGTTTTGTAATTGGACAGACTGAGATCCCTATTTCCAGAGCCTATTTAAAAACCGCAAGAAAGAAATACAAAGATTATCTGGCACAGCAGAAGGTTTGCTCTTGACAGCTCCTTTTTGGTATGGTACTATAACCATACGCTTTCACGTGGTAGAGTGACCATGTGATAAAGAGATAACCGAAAAAAGGAGAATGACCATGAAGAAAAGAACAGTTGCAGTAGTAATGGCGGCAGCGATGACAATAGGAATGATGGTAACAGGAGTAAGTGTACAGGCAGGTGTTGAGGATAAGACCCTGATCGTAGGATTTGATGCTGAGTACCCGCCATTTGGATATAAGGATGATAATGGTGATTATGTAGGATTTGACCTTGACCTGGCTCAGGAAGTATGTGATAATCTTGGATGGGAGCTTGTTAAGAAGCCGATCAACTGGGATTCCAAGGACATGGAACTGAATTCCGGAACCATTGACTGTATCTGGAACGGATTTACCATCAACGGACGTGAGGATGATTATACATGGACAGATCCTTACATCAACAATGAACAGGTAATCGTGGTTGCCAAGGATTCCGGAATCGAGAAACTTGCAGACCTTAAGGGTAAGAACGTAGTTGTACAGGCTGCATCCGCTGCACTGGACGCACTGAACAACGATGATAACAAGGATCTGAAGGACAGCTTCGCATCTCTCACAGAGAACCCGGATTACAACACCGCATTTATGAACATTGATTCTGGTGCTGCAGATGCGGTTGCTGTTGATATTGGTGTTGCCAATTATCAGCTTTCACAGAGAGGCAAGGATAAATACGTGATCCTTGACGAGCCGATCCAGAATGAGCAGTATGGCATCGGATTCAAGAAAGGTAACGATGAGCTGAAAGATCTGGTATGGGCAGAAGTTGAGAAACTTGACGAGTCCGGCGAAGTTGATAAGCTTGCAGATAAATATGAGCTGGATAAGAGTATGCTCTGCATCAGCGAGGATAAGGAGGACTCAGATTCCGATTCAGCAGAAGCTGACACAGAGGAAAGTGCAGATAGCACAGAGAAAGAAGCGGATTCTGAATCTAAGTGATCCAGTCTCAGATTACAGCAAAAGCTGTGAAGATATTTTTTCAGAAACTATCCAACAGCAGGAGAAATAAGAAACATAGCAGAAGCTTTTGGAGCTTCCGCATAAAAAGGAAATGAGGGTGCTTCGGCGCAGAAAGAGCTGCCGTACACGCTCATTTCCTGTTGTTTACAGGAATTACAGGTATCAGTCCGATAAATGGGACAGATACTCCGAACCAGGAGGAAAAAAATGAGTTTTAGTGTAATGCTTCAGCAGCTGGCAGGAGGAATGCTGGTCTCCATTGAGATCTTTTTTGTAACTTTGCTGTTTTCTCTGCCGCTGGGACTTCTGATCTGTTTTGGCAGAATGTCCAAAAACAAAGTGATCCGTGCCATTGTATCCGCTTACATATCCATCATGAGAGGAACTCCTCTGATGCTGCAGCTGATGGTTGTATATTTCGGTCCATATTTTATCTTTGGAATCCGTATTTCCATGGGATACAGCCTGATCGCTGTATTTATCGCATTTGCCATCAACTATGCGGCCTATTTTGCAGAAATCTACCGTGGCGGCATTGAGTCCATGCCGGTTGGACAGTATGAGGCTGCAAAGATCCTCGGATACAATAAAGTGCAGACGTTTTTCCGCATCATCCTTCCACAGGTGATCAAGAGGATCCTGCCATCCATTACCAATGAAGTTATTACACTGGTCAAGGATACTTCCCTTGCCTTTGTTGTGGCAGTAGCGGAGATGTTTACCATTGCCAAGCAGATCGCAAGTGCACAGACAACAATGATGCCATTTGTGATCGCTGCGATATTTTATTATGTGTTCAACCTGATCGTGGCTGTTGTGATGCAGAAGGTTGAGAAAAGCATGAATTATTACCGTTAACCGGAATGGAGATATAATATATGAAATTATTTGAAATGAAACATATCAAAAAAAGCTTTGACGGACTGGAAGTCCTCAAAGATATCTCTCTTGATGTGGAAGAGGGAGAAGTGTTAAGTATCATCGGTCCTTCCGGTTCCGGCAAGTCAACCATCCTGCGTTGTGCCACAGGACTTGAGATGCCGGACAGCGGCGAGATCATCAAAAACGGTGATGTGGGACTGGTGTTCCAGCAGTTCAATCTGTTTCCGCATTTTTCCGTACTGAAAAATATAGTGGATGCACCTCTGAAGGTGCAGAAGAGAAAGAAAGATGAGGTTTACGTCCAGGCAAGAAGCCTTCTTAAGAAAATGGGCCTTGCAGACAAGGAGAAGGCATATCCTTTTCAGCTTTCCGGAGGACAGCAGCAGCGAGTTTCCATTGCCCGTGCGCTCTGTATGAATCCGAAGATCCTGTTTTTTGATGAACCTACATCTGCACTTGATCCGGAACTGACCGGTGAGATCCTGAAGGTTATCAAGGATCTTGCTCAGGAGCATATTACTATGGTGATCGTTACTCATGAGATGAATTTTGCAAGAGATATCTCCGATCGGATCATCTTTATGGATAAGGGCGTGATCGCAGTAGAAGGAACCCCAGAGGAAGTATTTTCTTCAGATAATGGAAGAATGAAGGAATTTCTGGGAAAATTCCACAGTGATATGGAGTAACAAACGGTTGCTTTTAAAGAGGCAATGTTATATAATTTCAAGAGGCGTGAATTAACCAGATTCGGGCAGATAACGGATCATTCGCCATTCCGGCCCGGATGTATGTAATCAGGAGGATAATAATGAATACAGACAGATATGTAAGCCCGCTGTCAGAGCGGTACGCAAGCAAAGAGATGCAGTACATTTTTTCCCCGGACATGAAATTCCGCACATGGAGAAAGCTGTGGATCGCACTTGCTGAGACGGAACGTGAGCTTGGCCTTAACATCACCCAGGAGCAGATTGATGAGATGAAAGCTCATGCGGATGATATCAACTATGATGTGGCTAAGGAGCGTGAGCGTCAGGTTCGCCATGATGTAATGTCTCACGTGTATGCGTTTGGTGTACAGTGCCCGAAGGCAAAAGGCATCATCCATCTGGGAGCAACCTCCTGCTATGTTGGTGACAACACCGATATTATCGTGATGACAGAAGCACTGAAGCTGGTGAAAAAGAAACTGGTCAATGTATTGGCAGAGCTGGCAAAATTTGCAGATGAATACAAAAATCAGCCGACCCTGGCATTCACCCATTTTCAGCCCGCCCAGCCCACTACTGTAGGTAAGCGCGCTACCCTATGGATGCAGGATCTATTGCTGGATCTGGAAGATATCGAACATTGTCTGGTGCACGCGAAACTGCGCGGCGCTAAGGGTACCACGGGAACCCAGGCTTCTTTCCTGGAGCTCTTTGAGGGCGATCATGAGAAGGTTCGGGCGCTGGATCGTAAGATCGCTGAGAAGATGGGATTTAAGGCATGTTATCCGGTATCCGGACAGACTTATTCAAGAAAAGTAGACACAAGAGTACTGAATGTACTGGCAGGAATTGCTGCAAGTGCTCACAAATTCTCTAATGATATCCGTCTGCTCCAGCATTTGAAAGAAATTGAAGAACCATTTGAGAAGACACAGATCGGATCTTCAGCAATGGCTTATAAGAGAAACCCGATGAGAAGTGAGCGTATTGCTTCCCTTTCAAGATATGTGATGATCGATGCACTTAATCCGGCAATCACATCTGCAACACAGTGGTTTGAGAGAACACTTGATGATTCCGCTAACAAGCGTCTGAGTGTCCCGGAAGGATTCCTTGCAATCGACGGAATACTTGATCTTTGTCTGAACGTTGTAGATGGACTGGTTGTATACCCGAAAGTAATCGAGAAGCGTCTGATGTCCGAACTTCCATTCATGGCAACAGAGAATATTATGATGGATGCTGTTAAAGCCGGTGGAGACCGTCAGGAGCTGCATGAAAGAATCCGTGAGCTTTCTATGGAAGCAGGACGCAATGTAAAAGAAAAAGGGCTGGACAATAATCTTCTGGAACTGATTGCAGCAGATCCGGCATTCAATCTGAGTGTTGATGAACTGAAGAAGACAATGGATCCGTCCAAATATGTTGGACGCGCACCGGTTCAGGTAGACAATTATCTGAACAATGTTGTACGCCCAATGCTTGAAGAGAATAAAGAAATTCTTGGAATGACAGCGGAAATTAACGTGTAAAATATATGGAATATATAAAGAATATCTATAGATGAAACGAATAGATAGAAGTTACAAACGTGCAATAGTAATTGTGACGAAAAAATCTTTAATGATGAAAATAACTTGACAAAAAAACGGTGTAAGCGAACGAGTTTACGCCGTTTTTTGTATGTAAAATAATAAGCGCGATTGCACACAATGTATAAAATACACAAAGAAAATATAGAAGGTTTTGTACATATTGCGCTGTATATAGATAAGTGTTATGATAGGTGTAATGAATAAGTTCGTATAAATATACGGAAAATCTATACAAAGAAAAGGGGGATGTAACAATGAAAACATTAAACGATCTTGTTCTGACAATTCAGCACTATCTGTCTGATTATGTGTTGATCATCGCACTTCTCGGAGGTGGAATCTGGTTCACATTTAAGCTTGGTTTTATTCAAGTACGTGGATTTGGAGAAGGAATGCGCCGGACTTTTGGCGGCCTGTTCAGTAAAAAAGGCAATGCTGACAAAGATGGAATGTCATCATTCCAGGCACTGGCAACAGCAATTGCAGCTCAGGTAGGAACCGGTAATATCGCCGGAGCAGCTACCGCACTTGCAATCGGTGGAGCCGGAGCGATTTTCTGGATGTGGATCGCAGCATTCCTTGGAATGGCAACGATTTATGCAGAAGCGCTTATGGCACAGAAGTACAAAACAGTTGGTGCAGATGGTCAGGTCACAGGAGGACCGGTATACTACATTAGAGCAGCGTTCAAAGGAACATTCGGAAAAGTACTTGCAGCACTTTTTGCAATCTTGATCACATTAGCACTTGGATTTATGGGTAACGCAGTTCAGTCTAACTCTATCGCAGCAGCTTTCCATACAGCATTTGGTATTCCACAGTGGATTATGGGAGTTGTTGTAGCAGTGATCGCACTCTTTGTATTTGCAGGTGGTATTGAGCGTATCGCGAAAGTTACAGAAACAATCGTACCGCTTATGGCAGCACTTTATATCGTAGGTGCATTGATCGTTATTATTTACAATTACAAGAATATTCCTTATGCATTTGCATCTATTTTTGTTGGAGCATTTGCACCACAGTCTGTAGTCGGTGGAGCAGCCGGTGCAACTGTTAAGTTAGCTCTTACAAAAGGTGTCGCAAGAGGATTGTTCTCTAATGAAGCTGGTATGGGATCTACGCCGCATGCTCATGCAGTAGCAAAGGTTAATCATCCGGTAGAACAGGGATTTGTGGCTATGGCAGGTGTATTTATTGATACATTTATCGTATTGAACCTGACAGCATTAGTTATCCTGACAACAAAGTCTATTCCAACTGGAAAGACAGGAGCAGAACTTAGCCAGTATGCATTCTCTACATTGTATGGAAAAGGCGGAGATATCTTTATCGCGATTTGTATGTTCTTCTTCGCATTTTCAACAATCATTGGTTGGTATTTCTTCGGTCAGGCCAATGTAAAATACTTATTTGGACCTAAGGCAGTAAAGATTTATTCAGTATTAGCAGCTGTTTGTGTATTCCTTGGATCTCTCGCAGAAGTTGATCTTGTTTGGAATATGGCAGATTGCTTCAACTCCTTAATGGTAATCCCGAATATCCTTGCATTGTTTGCATTGAGCAAGGTAATCAGCCAGGTACATAAAGATTACTTCAAAAACTTTAACAAAGCAAAATAGACTAATTAATAGAAAAAACATAAGCTAAGATAGTGTTAAGAAAAGAAGTCCGGCAGAATTAAAACTGCCGGGCTTCTTTGGCGTTAAAAAGTGGTTGATTAATTTAGAAAAACAATGCATAAATATTCGGAAAATAACGACTAATGTATTATGATTAAAGAATATATATAAGAAAAGATTAGAATAAATAAAAAATAATCATTGTTTACAGAAAATTATGTTGAAAAAAAGATTAATTTCGGTTATACTAAAACTCGAGAAGCACGAATACATTATTACAAATGTCTTTCGAAAAGGAAAAAAAGGGGG
>OLPZ01002204.1_pt1 | contig 11515 bp, 15 predicted proteins | sample 1672711 | NCBI WGS metagenome assembly OLPZ01 (sample SAMEA3136716, study PRJEB25190) | human gut metagenome
AAAAAGAAAGGGTAATAATGACTAACATTTCTACTTTGAATGATGTGCAGAAAATCATTGTTCTAGACTATGGTAGCCAATACAATCAGCTGATTGCACGTCGTATTCGTGAATTTGGCGTTTTCTCTGAATTGAAGAGCCATAAAATTACTGCTGATGAAGTACGTGCCATCAATCCCATCGGGATCATACTTTCTGGTGGTCCCAACTCTGTTTATGCCGAAGATGCATTTGGTATTGACGAAGAAATTTTCGAGCTTGGTATCCCAATTCTTGGTATCTGTTACGGAATGCAACTTTTGACCCACAAACTCGGTGGTAAAGTTGTTCCGGCTGGTGAAGCAGGTAACCGTGAGTATGGCCAATCAACACTTCGCCTTCGTGCCCAATCAGAGCTCTTTGCTGGAACTCCTGAAGAACAAGTCGTTCTGATGAGCCACGGTGATGCTGTTACAGAAATTCCAGAAGGTTTCCATCTTGTTGCTGACTCAGTGGATTGCCCATTCGCTGCGATGGAAGATACTAAGAAAAACTTTTATGGTATCCAATTCCACCCAGAAGTTCGTCACACTGTATATGGTAACGACATTTTGAAAAACTTCGCTTTTAGTATATGTGGTGCCAAAGGTGACTGGTCAATGGCTAACTTCGTAGATATGCAAATTGCACAGATTCGTGAAACAGTTGGCGACCGCAAAGTCCTTCTTGGACTATCAGGTGGAGTTGATTCATCTGTTGTCGGTGTGCTCTTGCAAAAAGCTATTGGTGATCAATTGACATGTATCTTTGTTGACCACGGTCTTCTCCGTAAAGGTGAAGGCGACCAAGTTATGGAGATGCTGGGAGGTAAATTTGGCCTTAACATTATCCGTGTTGATGCTTCTAAACGCTTCCTTGATCTCTTGGCTGGTGTTGATGACCCTGAGAAAAAACGTAAAATCATCGGTAACGAGTTTGTTCACGTTTTTGATGACGAAGCAAGCAAACTTAAAGGTGTTGACTTCCTAGCTCAAGGAACACTCTACACTGATATCATTGAATCAGGTACTGAAACAGCGCAAACAATCAAATCTCACCACAACGTTGGTGGTCTTCCAGAAGACATGCAGTTTGAATTGATTGAACCACTTAACACTCTCTTTAAAGATGAAGTGCGCGCTCTTGGTACTGAACTGGGAATGCCTGACGAGGTCGTTTGGCGCCAACCATTCCCAGGACCAGGACTTGCCATCCGTGTTATGGGTGAAATCACTGAAGAGAAACTTGAAACCGTTCGTGAGTCTGATGCTATTCTTCGCGAGGAAATCGCTAAGGCTGGTCTTGACCGTGATGTATGGCAATACTTCACTGTTAACACAGGCGTACGTTCTGTCGGTGTTATGGGTGACGGACGAACTTACGACTATACTATTGCTATCCGTGCTATCACTTCAATTGACGGTATGACAGCTGACTTTGCGAAACTTCCATGGGAGGTTCTCCAAAAGATTTCTGTTCGAATCGTTAACGAAGTTGATCACGTTAACCGTATCGTCTACGATATTACAAGTAAACCACCTGCAACTGTAGAGTGGGAATAAAATAGTGACACTTTATAACACCAGAAACGTTGATTTTACTGCATTTAGCTAAAACTCAAGTGACGTTCGGAGACACAAAATGATTTGAATTGTCTCCAAAACTGTCGCCAAAAATCCTCTCACTGAATGGTTGTCGGTGGGAGGTTTTTTTTGGCTCTCGCTAACACGTGTAAGGTGTTCAATGCTATAATTAAGAGATAAACTATTAAGGAGACGACACAGATGGCAAAAATTGAACCGAAAATTTTTGACGAGTTGAAAACGGCTTTGGTATCTTTTGGCGACAAATATTTTGTCGGAGAAGAATTGAACCGTTCCAAACTCGCGGATGATTTACGAAATTATGATGAAGCACTTTTAAGCAAATTGTTTGAAGTGGATTTCATCATGCAACATTTCATCAAGGAAGTGGCGGGGCAAAAGCTCTTTCAGATTGAACAACTTGAAGAAGCCGTTCTCTATAACGATTACTGGGACACAAGCTACACCAAATATGAAAATCGTGTTGGCTTCAAAAGGAAAATTCTTACAAGACAGCCAAGATGTTGTCTTAGATTTTCCATTTAAAGACTGTGTTCTAATAGCTTCTATGACAAAAGAAGATAATGAAGATGGTTATGATGATACTTTTTTGAATGAAGTGATTGAAAAAGATGAAATTGACCGTTGGCTTCACAAAGAATTGGCGAAAAATATCGTTAATGGGAAGCAGATAACCCAAAATATAATACCCAATCTCAGTTTTTTTTTTCGAGGACCGCAAACCTATTTTTTTCAAACATATTCTTAAAAAATAAAAAAATAGTAAGGAGTAATAAATGCAAGAAAAAATTATTTGTGAAAATAACTGGCAATATTTCTATCTCATTCCCCTCAAAAAGTTTAGTAAAATTCAATGGAAATCAAAAAATTTTAAAATAGTAACAATCCCCACCATCTAGCCCACCAAAATAAGTAAATCTTTCTAAAATCCCAATATGAAAGGATTTTAGTGGTATAGATTACTATTGAGTGGAAATAAAACCAAAAACATCAAAAGCGCTGAACGCAATCGTTCAACGCTTTTTTGTTTTATATCTATATGAGGTTTTAGACCAATAAAAATTCTATCAACACAAATAAATCACTGGAATTTTGTTCAGAAATACTGCTTTCAAAAAGTAATTTAGCCAGTTTTAGGCTACCCAACTCCTCATATAGTCATCATGGTAGTCATTGACAAATGTATGTTTACTTAGTGAAATCAACTACCTTACGTCCTTGAATTTCACCTTTTTCCATTTGATCAAATACTTTTACAGCTGTATCGACAGGAACAGTTTCAACAACTGGTACTACCAAGCCTTGTGCACCGAAGTCAAAAGCTTCTTCTAAGTCTTTACGCGTACCTACAAGAGATCCAACAACACGGATACCATCTAGAACTGTTTTGACAATTGAGAGCTCCATGTATTCAGATGGGAGCCCAACGGCAACGACCGTACCACCGGCACGTACTCTATCGACAGCCTGGTTGAAAGCAACCTTAGAAACAGCTGTTACAACAGCACTGTGTTTACCACCAGTTTTCTATTAGATATAGCCTGCTACATCTTCAACTTCTTTACCATTTACCACTAAATTAGCGCCAGATTCTTTAGCCAAATATAGTTTATCTTGATTGATATCAACTGCTACTACTCGTGTGTTAAAAACTTTCTTAGCATATTGAATAGCCAAATTCTAGCCCTCCAGCACCATAAATAGCTACCCATTGACCAGGTTCAACTTTAGCCTCTTTAATGGCTTTATAAGTTGTAACTCCCGCACAAGTAATAGATGAAGCTTGAGCGGGATTGAGTCCGTCTGGAACTTTCACAGTGTAGTCAGCAGTAACCAAAGCATAATCACTCATACCACCATCAACACTATAACCAGCATTTTTTTACAGACCGACAGAGTGTTTCACGTCCAGTTGTACAATATTCATAGTAGCCACACCACCCTTTGAAGAACCAAGCGATTGATACGCGATCACCTTTTTTTAGTGTTTTAACCCCTTCACCAACTTCTTCAACAATACCAATTCTCTCATGGCCTAAGATACGACCTGGAACTTGACCAAAGTCTCCATGGGCTACATGAAGGTCAGTATGCCAAACGCCACAGTATTCAACTTTAACCAAGGCTTGACCATGAGCAACTAACGCTGGTTTTTCATAGTCCACAACTTCAATACCTGTGCTTGCTTGATTAACAACAACTGCTCTCATCTTAATCACCTCCATATGATAACTTTTAACACTCTCAGAAACAATGTCAACGCTTACATAAACATTTCTCAGTCACTGAAAAATTTCTTGAAAGCTCTGGCTAGCAATTAAAGAAATACTATTTCTCCTGCTGGATGTGATATGATTTAATCATTTCCAAGATACCTATACTGTCTCACGAGTGTCTTGGAATCCAAAAGACTGACTTCAAAATGGAAATAATGATTGCGTCCGTCTCTAGCATTCTCTTTATTTAATAGAAAATAATTATTTTGACTGATATCCATCTCTCTAAGAATATCATCCGTCAAAAAGGTTAAGGGAATATCCATAGCAGACTAGCGATAAAAGTCTTCTTCAAACTTTAGATAGCTATCAGAAAAATAGTCAATTGAAGTTTATCATCATAAATTTTTCTCTTCTACATCTATGTTTTTCAACCTCCAAACTAATTTCTAATATGTCCTTTGTTCGAATACGTTTATGTCGCTTGGAAGATTTTATAGTAACTTAATCAAAATCCAAATCAACCACATAGCCACTAAACCTACAGCACCTACCTTGATCCTTTATCTGGAAATTCCCCAATAATTGACCCAAATAAAGTTGGTTCAATAAAGTAAACTTCTCGAAATCATCCAAACGATTAGTTAGATTTTCTTTAGTCTTATCTTCATGTAGTGAACTTGTGTGTTCCGACAAGAAATATCACATCCACTTCATCATTCCCCTATCTTGATGTTCCCTAGCAGATTGAAAGGGAAGGTAACTACGATCTATCATTTTAAACCATCTAATCCTCCAGCTGAGTGTCCACCAATAAGCTTACTTTGAGCAATACTCCTAGATGCCTCCTGTAAAGCTGTTGCTTTTTGAATGGTCGTAAAGCCAAATTCCTGACGAATACTATCTATAGCTGACTGAAGCCTTTCTTCTTTATCAATGTCATCTGGATTATCAAATAAAGAAAGAATTTGAATCCTTTCATCTACAAAATTTGCATAAGAAACACCGACACTTCTAACAGCCCCTCCTTGATATTTCTTCCGAAAGAGTGAAATGACATGCCCTATTAGTATTTTTGTATTATTGGCAGGCTCAATCTTCATCTGTGCTTGTAGCGAACGCTTGCTCTCTAACTTTGAAAATCCAATACTAATGGAAACTTGACAAGCTTTCTTATGGACTCGTCTTAATCTAATAGCCACCTGTTCTGCTATCTCTTTCATAATCAATTCAATATCAGCTTGCCGATCATAGTCTCGTGGTAATATTTGCGAATTTCCTAAACCATGTGACTTTGTTTTATAAGGTTTATGAACATTACTTTCATCAATACCATTGGCATGAAAAAAGAGGTCTAAGCCCACAATACCTAACTCCTTTTTAAGAGTATCAGGGTTGCTATTAGCAAGTTCTCGACCTGAAATCATATCTAACTTATCTTTTCTAGTAACAGTCATATCGGGAATAAAGTAATTTAATGACGACGTGAGATCAATGAACCCCTCATCAATAGAATAGGGAAGAATATCGTCAACACTGGCATAATTCTGGAAAATATGTTGATTATGAATATTCTTTTTGATATAAAGATCCATTCGAGGGAAACACTAAAGGTAACCTTGGCCCAAGATTCTATAAAATCAACAAAATCTCTATCCGTTGGAAGTCCCTGTTTTTTGGCATTATAATAATGAAACTTACGAGAATAAATATCAAAAGGTAAATCATAAGATCGACTAACATTTGACTTGCCAAAAACATGCTTAAATATAGGGGAAGACGCTAATAGTGAACCATTAGCGTTTTCAGCTCTACTCATCACACATAGAGAAGTCTTAAGTGGATGTAACCCATGCTCAACACACTCTACACTCGCATAGAAAGATTTCATATCTACAAAAGCAATATCACTTTTTGGCTCTCTTGAATAATCGAAATATCCATGCTTGTCCTTTTGTCAGTTTATAAACTAACATTAGTATAAATTATAACTTGTTATATCTCAAGTGTTTTTCACAAAAAATAACAACATTCTTTCTAGAATGTTGTTATAGTCTTATCTTTTCCCTTTAACTTGGTCTGTTGCGACATCTTCACCAAACCACTTGTTAGAAATCTTTTGGAATTCTCCATTTTTATAAAGAGTTTCAAATCCTTGATTGATTTTTTTTATTAGTGTCTTATCTACCTTACGAGCACCTACAGCAAAGCTTTCTCCCTCGTAACCAGCAGGAATAACATTATACTGATCCAGAACTCCTGATTTTTCTAGGTAGTAATTAGCGTACACACGGTCAATCAATAGGGCATCAATACGTCCACTATTAAGGTCAATCAAAGCTTGTGTAAAAGTCGAATATTGGACAACTTTTTGATTAGCAACGACATCCTTCAAAATTTTTGGAGAAGCATTGAATGCATCATAACCAGACGACCCAGCTTGAGCACCTAAGGTCTTACCTGCCATTCCTGCAACAGAATCAATTCCTGAGGACTTTTTGGTTACCAGTACTTGTTCATTTACCATATAAGGTTCCGTAAAGTCTGCAGACTGCTTACGTTCATCTGTAACCGAGTAACCATTCCAAATAAGATCAATCGTCCCATTCTTCAACTCAGTTTCTTTCATATCCCAGTCAATAGCTTGCCATTCAACATCAATGCCATATAATTTAAAAACTGCATTAGCCAAGTCAATATCAAAACCAATATAGCTACCATCCTTTTCCTCATATCCCATAGGAACAAAGGTTGCATCAAAACCAATTTTGATTTTCTTTTCTTTGGTATAAGTTTGCCACTGGTCTTTCTGAGTTGCAAAATGTGAGCGCGAGCTACAAGCTGATAGCGCAAACAAAGGCAAAATAATAAGACAGGCTAGCAAAACTGTTTTCACTATTTTTTTCATAGAAAATCCTCGCTATTTTGGATTGATAGTGACAATCTCATCAGCGATGTGCTGTGCAAATTGCATATCGTGAGTAATAACGATTTGCGTAATCCCAGTCTCACGATTCTGCAAAATCAATTTCTCTACTTCTTGACGCAACTCAGGATCAAGAGCTGAAGTTGGTTCATCATAGCCGACGATTTTCGGATCAATCATCATGGCACGAGCAAATGCAACACGTTGTTTTTGTCCCCCAGAAAGTGAATACGGATAAGCATTTCCATGTGCTCCAAGCCCTAAACGATCAAGTAGAGTCTGAGCTTTTTTCTGGGCATCTTCCTTAGACATTCCCATCGTCTTAATTGGCGAAAGGGTTAAGTTATCTAAGACAGTCAAGTGCGGAAACAGTTGAAAATCCTGAAAGACAAAGCCTAGCAAGTTACGACTTTCCATCTGATCCAAGGGAATCTCTTTATTTTCATAAATAATTTGCCCTGAATCAATAGTTTCAAGTCCTGCTAGCATACGCAAAAGAGTTGTCTTACCACCACCGGATGGTCCAACGATAGCTAAGATTTTCCCCTCTTCGACAGTTAGGTTATAGTTATCAAAAATTTTGTGTTGACCAAATTGCTTGGAAATATTTTTTAATTCTAACATAAGGTCTCCTATTTATAATAGTTGAATTTCTTTTCGATGTTTTTCGAAGCCACAGTCACCACACCCACAAGGATAAGATAAATAGCTCCGGCCACAAACATCGGTGCTAAGGTCGCATCACGGTTAGCAGCGGTACGACTTTCCAAAAGAAGGTCTCCAACCCCAAGAACATAAACCAATGATGAATCCTTAACCAAGTTAATAATCTCGTTAAAGATACTTGGCAAGACAATCTTAACCACCTGAGGAAGGATGATATAGCGGATGGTCTGGAAAGGACTAAGTTTAAGCATTTTAGCTGCTTCGTATTGTCCTTTTGGAATAGCCAAAATTCCTCCACGGAAAATCTCTGCGAAATAAGCAGCATAATTAAGCGTAAAAGCAAGAATTGCAGCCGGAAGGCGGTCAAAGACAATCCCTACACTCGGAAGAACATAATAAACAAAGATTAATTGCAAAAGGAGCGGTGTTCCACGCATAATCCAAACATAAAGAGTTAGCAACCAATTTAGAGGTTTGAATTTAATCTGCATTAAGAAAGCAAGTACAATCCCTAATGGAATCGACAGTACGATAACAATGAAAAATACTTGAAGTGTGACTACCGCACCGTTTAACAGAGCTGGTAATACTTCCAAAACGTATGACATATAAACTCCTATAATTATTTAGTGTTGATGAATATTATACCAAAAAAACAAAAAAATAGTATAAGATTTTAAAAATACTAAAAGGAGTGAGACTGAACCCTCTCTAAAAATTGAGTTCTAATTCCCACTCCTCAAGGACTTAAATAATCTAGAAAACTGTAGGTCTTAAAAAATTTCCTACTTAATCCTTATTTTTAGATTTTCTTAACAAATTCTGATTTAAGTTTCATAGAACCAAAACCATCAATCTTACAATCAATGTTGTGATCACCTTCAACCAAGCGAATATTTTTAACACGTGTTCCTTGCTTGATGTCTTTCGGAGCACCCTTAACTTTCAAATCTTTGATAACTGTAACAGTATCGCCATCAGCAAGACGTGTTCCATTGCTATCAAGAACCACAAGTCCTTCTTCTGCAACTTCGTTTGGATCCCACTCATAGGCACATTCCGGACATACTAGCAAGATTCCATCTTCATAGACATACTCTGAGTTGCATTTTGGACAATTTGGCAATGACATAATTCTCTCCTAAGATTGTAATACAGATACTATTCTACTTTAGATTACTTAATTAAGCAAGAGTGAAAACAAGAAAAACAAATACCCCCCCTTACAATGTAAGAGATGTTAGTATTTTTATTCAACTGTAACGGATTTAGCTAAGTTACGTGGTTTATCAATGTCGAGTCCACGATGAAGCGTCGCAAAGTAAGCAATTAATTGTGTCGGTACTACCATTGAAATTGGTGATAGGTAAGGGTGGACGTTATTAAGAACGATGTCATCACCTTCCTTAGCAACGTTTTCCTCAGCAATGGTCAACACTTTAGCACCACGCGCTACCACTTCTTGGATATTACCACGAGTATGACTAGCAAGAACAGGATCTGACAGGAGGGCAATAACTGGTGTGCCATCTTCGATAAGAGCGATTGTACCATGCTTCAACTCACCTGCTGCGAAACCTTCACATTGGATATATGAGATTTCTTTTAATTTAAGACTTGCTTCCATAGCAACATAGTAATCTTGACCACGACCAATATAGAAAGCATTACGTGTTTCTGAAAGAAGAGCTGCCACCTTCTCATCAATCACTTCTTTTTCAGAGAGCGTTGATTCGATAGATTGTGCTACAAGTGACAATTCATGTACCAAGTCGAATGCTTTAGCTTTTTCATTACCATTAGCTTCACCGACTGCTTTAGCCAAGAAGGCAAGGGTCGCAATCTGAGCTGTGTAAGCTTTAGTAGAAGCTACGGCAATTTCTGGTCCAGCATGAAGAAGCATTGTGTGATCAGCTTCACGAGAAAGAGTAGATCCCGGAACGTTTGTCACCGTCAAACTTGGAATTCCCAACTCGTTAGCTTTAACAAGAACCTGACGACTATCTGCTGTTTCACCTGATTGACTAATAAAGACAAAGAGAGGTTTTTTGCTAAGGAGTGGCATACCATAACCCCACTCAGAAGAAATACCGAGCTCAACTGGAGTATCTGTTAACTCTTCAAGCATCTTCTTAGAGGCAAAACCGGCATGATAAGAAGTTCCTGCTGCGAGGATATAGATGCGGTCAGCTTCTTGAACAGCTTTAATAATTTTAGCATCTACAGTCACTTGACCCTTGTCATCAGTGTAAGCTTGGATGAGCTTACGCATCACTGTTGGTTGCTCATCGATTTCTTTGAGCATATAGTATGGGTATGTCCCTTTACCAATATCAGAAAGGTCAAGCTCAGCAGTATAGCTATCACGTTCTTTAACATTGCCATCATAATCTTGAACTTCGACACTATCAGCTTTCACGATAACCAACTCTTGATCGTGAATTTCCATGTATTGATTTGTTTCGCGAATCATAGCCATAGCATCTGAGCAGACCATGTTATAACCATCACCAAGACCAATTAAAAGTGGTGATTTGTTTTTAGAGACATAAATTGTTGATGCATCTTCAGAATCCATGAGGGCAAATGCATACGATCCACGGATAATGCGGAGAGCCTTCTTGAAAGATTCAATAGTTGACAAACCGTCTTCTTCAACAAATTTACCAATCAAGTGAACAGCAATTTCAGTATCGGTTTGACCTTTGAAATGATGACCAGAAAGGTATTCTTCCTTAATTTCAAGATAGTTTTCAATAACACCGTTGTGAACCAAAACAAAACGTTCTGTTTCTGAGCGGTGTGGGTGAGCATTGTCCTCTGTTGGTTTACCGTGAGTTGCCCAACGAGTATGTCCAATACCAGCTGTGCCTTCTACTCCTTCAGTTTTAGCAGCAAGTTCCGCAATGCGGCCAACAGCCTTAACCAATTGACTAGATGCATCGCCAGCTACAAAGATACCAGCTGAATCGTAACCACGGTATTCTAGCTTTTCAAGTCCTTGAATCAAGATATCAGTTGCATTTGTGTTACCTACAACACCAACAATTCCACACATATTTTTAATAATAACCTCAAGTCAAAGAGGTCATATCTCCTTCATTTAAAATTGGTATAGTCAATAAGCTCTTTGAAAAGCTTAACGAAGACAGTATATTCCATATATTCAACATTGTCAAGCATAAAATTGGTATAGTTTCCAAAAGACCTTTTAATTGCTTCTTATCCTAAGGAATAATACTTAAAGTATGCTATAATAAGGCTATGCGAATTCAACAATTACATTATATTATCAAAATCGTCGAAACCGGCTCAATGAATGAAGCCGCAAAACAACTTTTCATTACACAACCAAGTCTTTCAAACGCTGTCCGAGATTTAGAAAGAGAGATGGGAATTGACATCTTTATTCGTAACCCTAAAGGGATCACCTTAACCAAGGATGGTGTTGAATTTCTATCTTATGCCCGTCAAGTAGTAGAACAAACTAATCTCTTAGAAGAACGCTACAAAAGTCACACAGAGACACGTGAATTATTTAGTGTTTCTTCTCAACACTACGCTTTTGTCGTCAATGCCTTCGTCTCACTTCTCAAGAGAGCTGATATGACGCGTTACGAGCTCTTCTTACGTGAAACTCGTACCTACGAGATTATCGAAGACGTTAAGAACTTCCGTTCAGAAATCGGTGTTCTCTTCCTTAATGGCTATAACCGAGATGTCTTGACTAAAATGTTTGACGATAACAGACTTACCTATACTAGTCTCTTTAAAGCTAGACCTCATATCTTTGTCAGCAAGTCAAATCCTCTGGCCAAGCATAAAGTGGTCTCATTGGAAGATTTAGAGGACTTCCCTTACCTTAGTTACGATCAGGGGATTCATAATTCCTTCTATTATTCTGAAGAGATTCTCTCACAAATCCCCCATAAAAAGTCGATTGTGGTTTCAGACCGTGCAACACTTTTTAACCTATTAATTGGTTTGGATGGATACACAATTGCCACTGGTATCTTAAATAGTAATTTAAATGGTGACAATATCGTCTCTATTCCACTAGATGTTGATGATGAAATTGATATTGT
>OLPZ01002207.1_pt1 | contig 11507 bp, 7 predicted proteins | sample 1672711 | NCBI WGS metagenome assembly OLPZ01 (sample SAMEA3136716, study PRJEB25190) | human gut metagenome
CATGATTCCAACCATACTCAATTCTGTGTGCAGGTGGGGTAACGGTATGCTGGTAAACGGAAAACTTGTGGTGCTGAAAGGTATGGCGTGAACTTCGAAGTGTGGCCAGAGGCCATTGAATTAGGACGTATGTTTGCTGCGGAAGGCTATGAACTGGCACTGGTCGGGGGTCCTGTCCGCGACCTGCTGCTGCATCGCAAATCGCATGATTTGGATTTCTGCACATCGGCGCGTCCCGAGCAGTTTGAGCATATTCTGCGCCGTTTTGGGCATGATGGCTTCTGGGATATGGGCCGCAAATTCGGCACGCTCGGCGCGATGCGCAGGCGTGAGGACGGCACCGAGGTGAAAGTGGAGGTGACCACCTACCGTTCCGACACGTACGACCCCGACTCGCGCAAGCCGGAAGTCAATTACGGCGACACGCTGGAAGGCGATCTTTCCCGCCGCGATTTCACCGTCAACGCGATGGCGTTGCGTGTTCCGGAACTCGAATTCGTCGATCCGTTCGGCGGTGCGAACGATTTGGCCAAAGGCGTGCTGCGTACCCCCGTCGATCCGCGGCAGTCGTTCGACGACGATCCGTTGCGCATGATGCGCGCCGTGCGTTTCGTGGCGCAGCTCGGCTTCCGCATCGAGCCGGAAACCGCCGAAGCGCTGTCCGACATGGTCGATCGCATCGAAATCGTCTCCGCCGAACGTGTGCGCGACGAACTGGTCAAGCTGCTGCTGTCCGATCGCCCGCGCGCCGGCATCGAAGCGTTGGTCGATTCTGGTCTTGCCGACATCGTGCTGCCGGAAATTCCCGCGCTGCAGCTGGAAATCGACGAGCACCATCGCCATAAGGACGTGTTCGAACACACCATGATCGTCATCGAACGCGCCGTCGCCCTCGAAACCGGTCCCGACGGTCCGGTGCCGGCCCCGGACCTGACGCTGCGTCTGGCGGCTCTGCTGCACGACATCGGCAAGCCGAAGACCCGTCGTTTCGAAGCGGGCGGCAAGGTGAGCTTCCACCGTCATGACGCCGTCGGCGCGAAGATGACACGCAAGCGTTTGAAGGCACTGCATTTCGACCACCACATGGTCGAGGACGTCAGCGAGCTGGTCAACCTGCATCTGCGCTTCCACGGCTACGTGGAGGAGCCGTGGACGGATTCCGCGGTCCGCCGCTACGTCAAGGACGCTGGCCCGCTGTACGAGCGTCTGAACCGCCTTACGCGCGCCGACACGACCACGCAGAACAAGCGCAAGGCCATGATGTTCTCGGCGGCCATGGACGAGATGGAACAGCGTGTACGCGACCTGAAAGAAAAGGAAGACTTCGACGCGATCCGTCCTGACCTCAACGGCGACGAGATCATGCAGCTGCTAAGTATCGAACCAGGCCCGATGGTCGGCAAGGCGTACAAGCACATGCTGGAATACCGCCTCGATAACGGTCCGGTGGAGCGTGACGTGGCCGTTGCCGAGCTGGAACGCTGGTACAAGGAGCAGAGCGAATAGCGATTGACATGCGGTGGTTTCGCCGCATGCATGGAACAGTGTGCTTGGAACAGCTCGAATACGAAAACCCGCGTTCCCGATTGGGGGAGCGCGGGTTTTTCATATTGCCTATATCGATTTCGATTGGCGGTCAGCTTTGCGGATTCACCGCATCATGCTCGGGCGCCTTGGGCAGGTCGGTCATCTTGTCCACCGCGACGCAGCCCTGGATGCCGGTGATCGCCTTGCCTGCGGCGGGAACCTTCTTCGTATCCTGCAGATTGTCGAATGTGGCGCCCACGATGACGTCGATCAGCTGGTCCTGACGGTCGTCCATAACCAGCATGGCGTCGGTGAAATTGCTTGCCACGGTGTACGCCTGATTCACGCCGTTCTTGCCGAAGACGATCATCGTGCGATCCACCTTCTTGGTGTAGTTGTCCGGCGTCTGGGGGTTGAACTCGCGGTTCTGCAACGCGTCGCTCACCGCCTTGGCGAAGCCGGAGAACTTCGTGCCGTTGAGCACACGCAGCGTGATGTTGCGATTCTCCACATACTTGGCCTTGTTGCCGTCGGCTTCCTTGATGGGGCACGGTGCCTGCTGGCCGTAGTTCGGCTGTACGGCGGCCGACTTGACGTTGCCCAGGCCTCCGACATGGAAAAAGAACAGCAGGGACACCACCATGGCGACCACCATGACGGCTCCGACGATGCTGAACACCGTCTTCTGACGGCGGCGAATGTACTCTTTGCGCGCGGCGCGCTCGTCGTTAGCCTGGGTCATTTACGAATTCCTTTTGAACAAACCAATTGCCATCAACTTTACTGTCATGCGGTGATATGTGTCATGCGGTGATATGCACAATCGGTCGGGCTGGGGCGTTCGTGGCGATGATGCGATCGACGCAACGGCTGTCCTGCCATGCCCGCTGCACGGCGTCCGCCGCATCCTCCGTCGGCACGAACGCGATGACGGACGGGCCGGAACCGGAGACGAACGCCTGGCTGGCTCCCGCACGCAAGGCTTCCTCGATCGCCTGTCCGCTACGCGGATGCAGGGAGACCGCCGCCTTCTGCAGGTGGTTCTCATCGCCATCGCCGGCACCGATCTGATCGAATGTGGCATACACTTCCGGCGTGCGCAGTTCCGCACGGTACGCGCCGACCAGCAGATGGCCGGTAAACCCACGTTCCGTAAGATCGCGTACGATATCGCCATCGTCATCAAGCTGTTCGATGCGTTCGCCGAAACCGGTGCCGCGCGCGTAACCGCCGGTCAGACAGAACGGCATGTCCGAGCCCAGCGTGGCCGCGACTTCCTGCAGGCGTTCGATCGGCCAATCGAGATCCCACAACGTGTTCAATGCCAGAATCGTCGCCGCCGCATCGGCGGAACCGCCGGCCATGCCCGCGCCGACGGGGATGCGCTTGTCGATGTTCAACGCCACGTCCGGCTCATGGCCGCTCGCTTCGGCCATGGCGAACAATGCCAGCACGGCGTGGTTGCGGCGCATATCGCTGCCGGAAGAGGCCAGGTCGCCCAGATACGCGCCCTCGAGATTCAGCGAGAAGCCGCTTCCCGGCGCTTTGCGCGTGGCGGTGACGGTGTCGTATACGCCGACCGCGCAATAGATGGTGTCGAGTTCATGACGGCCGCCCCATTCGGCATGCGACGGGCCCACATGCAGGGTCAGATTCGTTTTCGCCGGGCAGTCCACGCTCACGGCGTTGATGGTGGCCGTTCCGATGGCGGGCGAATCAATGGTGCTCATGACGCGAACACCTCATCCAACGCGCGTGCCAACGCCACGAATTCGTCGATGGTGAGCGTCTCGCCACGACGGGTCGGGTCGATGCCGGCCTTCTCGAACGCTTCGGACGGCACGATTTTCTTCAATGCGGCGTGCAGGGTCTTGCGGCGCTGCCCGAAAGCCGCGTCGATCAAACGGAACACGGTTTCGCGATCCACCACGGAACCGTCCGCATTGTCCGCGGCGGGGGTGTGACCGCCCGGGTAGCGCTTGAACAGCACCAGCGCGGAATCGACGTTCGGGGCCGGCCAGAACACGTTGCGACCGATGACGCCCACGCGTTCCGCGGTGCCGTACCATGCGAGCTTCACGCTCGGCGTGCCGTAGATCTTCGAACCGGGCTTCTCGCTCAAACGGTCCGCCACTTCCTTTTGCACCATCACCAGGAAGGTGCCCAGATTGTCGAAACGTTCCAACAGGGTGAGCAGAATCGGCGTGGCCACGTTGTACGGCAGATTGGCCACCAGCGTGAAGGAATCGTCATCCTTGAAATCGGGCAGATTCTCCGGATTGACGGTAAGTGCGTCGCGGTTGACCACACGGAAGCGGTCCACGGCGTCCGGCATGAATTCGGCGATGGTTTTCGGCAGGCGTTCGGCGACCGGCGGGTCGATTTCCACAGCCGTCATCGTGGCGCCGGTTTCCAGAATCGCCAGCGTCAGCGAACCCAGTCCGGGACCGACTTCCAGCACATGGTCGTCGGCGGTCACGCTGGCCTCGCGCACGATGCGACGCACGGTTCCCGGATCAATCACGAAATTCTGCCCGAATTTCTTCGTCGGGCTGATACCCGCGTCGGCGGCGATGCGTCGGATGTCGGCCGCCCCCAGCAAATGGCCCTGCGTATGCTCGTTCACGTTTTCCGTCATTCCCTCTTCTGTCATTCCCTCATTATCCGTTCATGCCGGTACGAAAATCGTTGGCGATTAGCCGGATCAGTACCATCCGGTCTGTTCGGAGTGCTGCCACGCCGCGGACGGGCTGCCGTACCGCTGTGCGATGTAGCTCAGACCCCAGTCGATCTGCACGGCGGCATCGTCCTTCCAATTCGCGCCGAACGTGGCCATTTTGCTGCCCGGCAACGCTTGTGGAATACCGTATGCGCCCGAATACACGTTTTCCGCGCTCCAGCTCCATCCGGATTCGCGATTCCAGAGTTTGACCAGATCCGTCCAGTTCTGGCCGGTCCAGCCGCGCTGCGCCGCCGCGCCGGAAGCGTAGGCCTGTGCCTGTGCCGCGGAAGGATGGTACAAGCGGCAGCCTGCGGAAGGATTGCTCGGCTGCGGCGTGGGCTGCGGTTTGGGCTGGGGTGCGGGAGTCGGCTGCGGTGCAGGGGTTGGTGTGGGGGTCGGTGCCGGATCGTCCTTCTTGGTGTTGTTGGAATTGTTATTCGAGTTGTTGTTCGAATTGTTCTTATCCGAGGAATCCGACTTGTTCGAATCGGTTTTGTCGGAATCGGACTTATTGTCGTTTTTATTCGAGTCGTTCTTACCCGAATCGTTCTTGCCGTCGTCCGTCTTGCCGGAATCGCCGTTATCGCCGTTGCTGTTGCCGTTGCCGCTGTTGTCGGATTTGTCGGACTTGTCGGTATCGTCCGTAGTTTTTTCCGGTCCGACCGCAATGACTTTGTCGATGGCGATTTTCGTGGTCTTCTCTCCGGTCAGCGTCTCGCTTTCCTTCACGCCATCCACGTAGGTGACGGCGTACGTCTGCTGGATTTCGCCGTTTTCGCCTTCCTGCCGTACCGTGACTTCGCCCGGCTGCAGGTTCGGGTCGATGATGGTCTGCGTGCCGAACGGCACTTCCTTCGTGCGGGTCTCCTCACCATGCGTCACGCGGCGGACGCGCAGAATGGTCGTCTTGCCGTCCTTTTCGACACTGACGCGATCCTCCTTGCCCAACGTGATGCCTTTGGCGTCAAGAATGGAGGCAGCGGGCAGCTTGCCGTTCGGCGCCACTGAGCTTTTCCCGTCCGCGATGACGGTGACGGGCCCCTTCTGGTTGATGATGAGACCGCCGGTGAGCTTGTTGTAGACGTTGCTGATATTGACGGTGATTTTCGCCGCTTCGGTTTCGTTTTGGTTGAAGAAGTCCAGCAACTGCTCGGCGCTGGACGCGACCGTCCAGAACGGCACTTCCTGGCCGTCGATGGTGATGGTGGTCTGGTATGCGCTCTGCACGTTCACCACATCATGGTTCTTCAGTATGCTGGTCGGGCTGGTCGATTCCACCAGGTCGTGCGTTTTGACTTTCACGCCCTGCTCCTGCAGCAGACGGTCCACGCTCATCGCATATGTGGTCACCGTGGTGGTCTCCCCATTGACGGTCAACGCCACGGATTTGCGCGCGCCCACACCAAACGCCAACGCCGAAGTCAAAGTCAATGAGGCCACGCATGCCATGACGCGGACACGACGAAGCGTCACGAATCTCCGAGGGGTCCACCTTCTCGTCATTTATCCTCTTTTCAGCGCTGCCTACAACGCCGTTATTGTAACGGCTCAGCTGGAACGGTCGCCGTGCTTTCCGATGGTTTTATCCATACCGCCACATTTTTGAAAGCAGGTGCGAAAAGCGAAAAATAAAAAGGGGGCAGGAGAGAAGGGGATGTCCTGCCCCCGGTCGGACGAGACAGGTTGGGGGACGTCTCGTCCGCTTTGCCAGAAGTCTCAAGTTGGGGGAAGACTTCTGGAGCACTTACCCATGGTAAGAGGTCCAAGCCCGTCATACGGGTTCGAGCCTCCTGTCGGGATCGAACCGACGACCTGCCGCTTACAAGGCGGCCGCTCTGGCCATCTGAGCTAAGGAGGCTTGTTGTCACCTGCCGAAATGGATTTTCGAAAAGTGGAACGCTTGAATAGCATAACCAGCGCACCCAAAGCAGTCAACTCGACTTGTGCGCCTTAGGGCGCGCTGGTGGCTGGTCACTACTCGCCGGTGGTGACGGAAATCGGACCTTTCTTGGAACCGATGGACGGCATGTCGCCGGCGACGCCGACCTGATCCGCCTTGAGTCCGATGGCTTCGAGCAGGCCTTCAGCGGTGGTCATCTTGGCGGTCGACAGCTGGTTCATATCCCAGAACTTGCCGTTGATGGTCACCGTAGGCGTGGTCATGCTGCCCTTGTAGTTGCCGCTCACATTCCACAATTCGGAACGCTTCGGCGTATACGTGTCAATGGCGTCGAGCCAATCCTGATATTCGCGGTTGAACGCCTTGTCGGCGACATCCTTGGAAACGCCGGCCGCAATCATCTGCTTCTTGATCTTGGCGTCGCTCACCGACTTGTAGTTCGAGCCTTCCTCCGGCTGGAAATCTTCGGCATACATCTTCTCCAAGAAGGAGATCAGATGCTCCGGATTGCTGTCATGCTCGGCCAGATACATGGCGGCGTTGGCTGCACGGCTGGAATATTCGTCGGTGGACCAGCGGTCCATGAACGCCATGAAATGCAGATCCAGGTTAATCTGACCCGCATCGATCATTTTCTGCAGATCCTCATCCAGCTGACGATGCAGATTGCCGCAACCGGGGCACAGGAAGTCCATATAGATGGCGATGGTCGGCGCGCCTTCCACGGATTTGCCGTAACCGTTCTTGGAAATCAGCAGGCCGCCCTTCTTGTCGACCAAGGTCGGCGTGTTCTTGACTTCCTGCAGTTTGTCATAGGCCTGCTCGACCGTGAGCTCATCCTGCGCATCGCTTGTCTTGTGTATGTTGTGATAGACGGTGAACGCGCCGATGGCGACGAGAATCACCAATACCGCCACCACGATGGCGCCGATCATCGTCTGCTGCTTGCGTTCCTTTTCCGCCTGTTCGGCACGCGCCTTGATGGCCGCGGCTTCGGCGGCCCTCCGCTCGGCGCGGCTCTCGCGCTTCTGCGCGTTCTTGTTGCTCTGGGCCATCCCATTCCTTTCCCAGTGATTGCGGCACCATGTTGCTGTGCACCATAGTAACGGCGAGACCTTATCGATACGTAAGGGAGATTCGGAGCGGTACGTCGCACGGTTTCGAGGGCGTTCGCCCGATAATGCTCGGCCGTCTACCGTGCGCCGCGTAATGACCCGGCGCCGAGCCGCATCACCATCGCGCCCGGCGCGATGGCTGCCACCAGCCAGCCGATTACGCCGAATCCCGCCTGTACGAGTCCACTTTGCGAAAGCGGTCCCTCGGTGAATGTCGGCAGGGGAACGGTCAGACCGAAAAGGTCGACATCGAGCAGCGCATATGGCAGATGCAAGGCAAGCGTGGATATCGCCAATCCCAATGCCATGATGATCACCATGATCAGCATGCGGGCACAGGCGTAGCCAAAGCCTTTGAGTATGTGCCAAGGCAGGCTGGCCACGCGGATGGCCCAATCGGATTTCCGTCGTTCGCCGCCTCGGCGGCCTTCGCGTTCAAGCTGTGACTCCACATTGCATCCGATGGTGAACAGCACCCAGCTGAGTGCCAAGGCCACGCCGAGCGCCATCCAGGGGGAGAGCAATGCGCAGATCGCCACCGGTATGGAGAGCAGAGCGCAGGGCAGCACGCCCCGCGACAGATATTCACCGCGTTTGACATCCGCGGGATTCGGCGGTTGCGGCGCGTTCGGGTCGATTGCGTTCTGCGGCATGGCCGACGCGAATTGCGATGGCTGGCCGGTGGCTACGTATGGCTGCGACGGCTGCTGCATCGGTAGTTGTTGGCTTTGCGCGATGTCGGCGTGCGGAATTACGGACGGCGGCAACGGTTGCGGTGCGGCCTGTGCCGTTGATTGATTCACCACGCGTTGCAAGGCCGGTTTGATGGTCGGGTCAACCTGCGTCGGTGCGATTTGCGGATTCCAGGCATCCTGCATCGGCATGGTCGGCATCGTTTGCGTTTGTTCGCCCCGCAAAGTCCGCGGAAGTGGTCGCGTGCCACCTTGTGTCGGTATGACGTCGGTGCCTGCATCCATGGTTCCAAGCGTCCTGGTAGGTGCGTCCGTGTCGGCGGCGATGACCTGCGTGGCCTCTCCGATTCGCGGCATGGTCTGCGTACCGATGGCGTCTTCTCCTCCGACGTCGTCCTGCAAATACCATAATGCGCGCGGGTTGGAGATGTCTCCTTGGGCGGATTCATCAAAAGGGGGCATCATCTCCGTCGCGTCACCTGCGGGCGGGGTTTGTGCAGACTGTTGTGCCTGTTGCCAAACCAGCGGGTTGAGTGCATCCAACGCAATCGCCTGCAGCAACGCATCCGGTGTGCAGCGCTTCGAGCGGTCCGGATCGAGCGCCGATCGAAGCGCTGCCATGGTGCCGGCAGGCAATCCGGACAGGTTCGCATTACCGGCGGCCGCACGTTCCAGCACCGCCATCATCGGTTTCGTACCGAATACCGGCTCGCCGGTCGCGGCGAACGCCAATACCGACGCCACCGACCACCAGTCGGTCATCTCATCCGATTCGGTACCGTCAATGATTTCCGGCGCGATGAAGCCCGGTGTACCCATCACCAGGCCAGTGCGGGTCACATGGCTTTCACCCTCGCCCATGGCGATGCCGAAATCCACCAATACCGGGCCGGTGGTGGATACCATCACGTTCGTCGGTTTGATGTCGCGGTGCACGATGCCGGCCGCATGCACCGCCTTCACTGCTGCGATGAGCTTGCGGGACAGTCGCTCCAGATCATCGCCGACGTAACGGCCGTTGATGCGTACGTCTTCGCGCAGGTTCTTCCCCTCGATCAGCTCGGTGACGATGAATGCCAGGGCGTCGTCGAGTTCCATGTCGACGATGCCGCATACGCCGGGATGACGTACTTTCTGCAGCGACATCGCCTCACGACGCAGTCGTTCGCGGGCCGTCATCTGATCGCGGGAGGCCTCCGCCGAGGTGCCGTCTTCGGTCAGGGAGTCGCGCAGAATCTTCATCGCATACTGGTGACCGCCATCGTCCCGCACACGCCATACCGATCCCATCGCGCCCGAGCCAAGTCGGGCGATCAGCGTATAGCCGCCTACGAGGCTGCCCTCTTCCAGATTCAATGCGCTTAAGTCGCTCATGGCAACCATCGTACTTTGCGGCATCTTATTCTTGTCTCTCACGCGTTGAAAGGGTGTATTTTCCATGCAAATCATGCACGGAATACATGCAGATTATGCACGCGAATCGACAGGCTGGGAGAATGACTGACCCTTTTCGGACGGGGTTTGATGAAATCAAAACATCGGCATGAAGAGGTGTCCTCACTTCTTGGTGACGCAGCGGCGCGGGGCAGTGCCGTGTAGTCGCTTGGCTTCGACAACGGTATCGAGGCTGCATGTCGTTTGGTTATGAGAATCAAGGAGGAGACATACCATGCTGCAGATCAACATGGCTGACGTCATGAACGTTCTCGGTTCACTGACGCCGTATCTGATTGCGATTGGCGTGTTGTTCGTGCTCGCGCTGATCATCACCTTCGCCGTCAACAGGAAGACGGTCAAGGAAATCGCAACCCGTAAAATCATCCATTCCGAATCTTGGATCGTGGCACTGGTCGGCATCGTCGTCGCCGTGTCCATGATGATGTCCGGTCCGTTGTCGACATTGCTGAACAATGCGACCATCACCAAGTACGAGCTTTCCGACACCACGGTATCCAAGGCCAACGAGTTGGCCAAGGAGGTGCAGTCGGAAGCGATTACCCTGCTCAAGAACGACGACTCCAACCTGCCGTTGTCCAACAAGAAGGTCAACGTGTTCGGCTGGGGCTCCACCAATCCGGTCTATGGCGGCACCGGCTCCGGTTCGATGAGCAAGCAGTATGCCACCACCTCCCTGCTCGATGGCATGAAGGAAGCCGGAATCGAGACCAATTCCGAATTGTCCAAGCTGTACACCGATTATCGTTCGGATCGTCCGGAAGTCGGCATGTGGGCGCAGGACTGGACCCTGCCTGAGGTTCCGGCCAAGCAGTATTCCGACAAGCTGATCTCCGACGCCAAGAGCTTTTCCGATGAAGCCGTCATCACCATCACCCGCGTCGGCGGCGAGGGTGCCGATCTTCCCACGAACATGAAGGCTGACGGTATCACCTATACCAACAATTCCAAGGATTATGAGGACTTTAAGGATGGTGAAAGCTTCCTGCAGCTTTCCCAGACCGAGCGCGACATGATCGACCTGGTCACCAAGAACTTCGATAAGGTCACGCTTGTCTACAACGGTGCCAACACCTTCCAGTTTGACTTCCTGTCCAACTATCCGCAGATCAAGTCCGTGGTATGGTGTCCGCCGGCAGGTCAGACCGGCTTCTCCGCCTTGGGCGACGTGCTCGCCGGCAAAACCAATCCTTCCGGAAAGACCTCCGATACCTTCCTCAAGGACCTGGCCACTTCCGTGTCGTACAACAACTTCGGCAAGTTCGAGTACACCAACATGGCGGACAAGGCCGCAAAGTATAAGGGCTTCACTGGCGATGACATCACTGCCATCCCGGCTTTCGTGAATTATTCCGAGGGCATCTATGTGGGCTATAAGTTCTATGAGACCGCTGCGGCCGAGGGGGCCATCGATTATGATTCCATGGTCGCGTTCCCGTTCGGCTATGGTCTGTCGTACACCTCGTTCGAGCAGAAGCTCAATGATGTGACCTATAAGGATGGCAAGGTCACCGTGGACGTGACCGTGACCAACACCGGCGACAAGGCCGGCAAGGACGTGGTCGAGGTCTACTACAACCCGCCGTACACCGATGGCGGCATCGAGAAGGCCAGCACGAACCTGGTGGCGTTCGAGAAGACCAAGGAACTCAAGCCTGGTGCCTCCGAGACGGTGAAGGTCGAATTCGATGATGACGACATGGCCTCCTATGACTACAAGGACGCGAAGGCATACGTGCTGGAGAAGGGCGACTACGACATCTCCATCCAGTCCGACTCGCATACCGTGATCGCCGATCAGAAGGTCACCGTGGATGACACCATCACCTATGATTCCGATTCGAACACGCATAGCGGTGACCAGGCCGTGGCCACGAACCAGTTCGATGACGTCGCGGGCGATGTGACCTACCTGAGTCGTGCGAACCACTTCGCGAACTACAAGGAAGCCACTGCGGCTCCGACCAATTTCGAAATGTCTGACAAGGCCAAGGAGACCTTCTACAACAATTCGAATTACGATCCGACCAAGTTCGACGACGATTCCGACGAAATGCCGACCACCGGTGCCAAGAATGGTCTCCGCTTGGCTGACA
>OLPZ01002208.1_pt1 | contig 11500 bp, 11 predicted proteins | sample 1672711 | NCBI WGS metagenome assembly OLPZ01 (sample SAMEA3136716, study PRJEB25190) | human gut metagenome
TAAAATTGGCGATTTTCTCCTGACCCGGAATGGTTAAATTAACCTGACGCTAACAACCTGGCGAAAGAATTCCTTCTTCCATCAATTCTCTAGCAATAACTCTAGATCCATTACCGTTGATATATTCATCAAATATTCTTCGGACAACTTTTGCTTCTACTTCATTTATACTAATTGATTTTGTCTCAGAATCATAATTGTATCCATAAGCACCGTTAAACCCTATCAATTCTCCACGTGTCATTTTCATCGCCAATCCTTTTTTGACATTGGCAGAAATGTTTTCTACTTCTTGTTGTGCAACAGAGCTGAGTACTACCAATAACAATTCACCATCCATCGATAACGTTTTTATATTTTCATCTTCAAAGAATACTTCAATATTCTTTTCCTTTAGCAGTCTTACATACTTCAAAGTATCCAATGTATTTCTAGCAAATCTTGATATCGATTTTGTTATCACCGTATCAATTTTATTATTCATACAATCCTTAATCATATTGCGGAATCCCACTCTTTTTTCAGCACCTGTTCCGGATATTCCTTCATCAGAATAAACACCAACATTTTCCCATTCAGGATTCTTAGAGATTAATTCCTTGTAATAGGCCACCTGTGAATGATAACTATTTAACTGATCCTCTTTACTTGTACTAACACGGCAATATGCAGCCACCCGTTTACGATCAACACCGATGGCATTACCTTTTCTTTTATCAAGAGTTGTCGATGCTTTGATGATACTTACTTCTTTTCCCATTTTTATACTCCTCCTTGCAATACGAAATTACTTCTCCTCCTCGTATCCAGCAAGGATGTCAGAGCATACTTGATAATCTGATTTTAATTTTTTGAGGATTTGTATATATTCGTCTTGTGTTAGATATTCATGTTCAAATAAATATCCTAAATACAGTAATTGAAACGAATATCTTTCTATTTTCTCACGATGATCCATATCTTCAACTCCCTCCCTTAAAGACGATTTGTCATCATATTATTGTTGTCTTGTATCTATATTCAATTGTCAAGGAACTCATTTGTGGATTTGTTCATATAATAAATATTTAATATATGACTTTGCCTTCTCTACATTTATTGGTGATAATAATAGTATTTGCTTATACAACTTTAGATGTTCTGGTGGTACTAATTCGTCACCATATTTTAAGTAATCCACTGTGCATCCAAATACATTTGCCAATACATTTAACATTTCTTCAGAGCATTTATCTTTGCCTGTTTCTAGCCTGCTAATGTAATTTGATCCGCATCCTATTAATGCAGCAAGCTCATCCTGCGTCAACTTAATTGTTTTACGCTCGGACTGGATGCGATATCCAACCTGCACATTATCAAAACTTATTATTGCTTTTTTTTATTTTTGTCATTTTTTCATCCTCCTATTGCCTACATCAATAGTAAAGAAGTTTCTATTGAGGTGGAATGCAATAGAAGTATCAAAAAAACTATCAGTACATCTGATAGTTTTCAATTTCTATGTTTTGTTAAGTGCTTCAGATGATCAATTAAATAAAAAGATATTCCTGAATGTATTATCCAATATCAGATATCTTTTAAAAATGAGTGTAAACGTCAACCATCACCGTCTAGAAATAAAAGATCAAGATAGTACTATGTATGTGTAAGTACTTATCTTGATCTTTTAAACTTTCAGATGTTGTGGTAACTGCTCTAAATATGGAAGACACCTCTCTATCATATCTTATGTGATTTCTTCTTTTGAAGATAACAGGTCTAGGACATATGTCAGGTATTTCTCTGTATTCAATTTGTTCATTCTGGAAGAAATCATCAGACTGAACCAAATGGAACTCATATGTGCTCCATAGATTGTGTCCGCAAATAGGAAGTTCTTTCGTGCTGTCACAAATGGTTTGATACCTTCTCTTTCTGCTATGTTATTACTGGCTGGTATTCTTCCATCGTTCATGTAATACGTTAAGGCATTCCATTGATTCAGTGTGTATTGTAATGCTGCATACAGTTTTCCACTTGGTGCACATTTTTTTATCAGCTCACTAGCTTCCTTATGTATTTCTTCTAGTAGTGGTCTTTCTTTTATATTACGTTTTTCTACTATTTCATCAAAATCTGATGATGACTGTTTCAGAGTTCTTTCTATTCTAAATACTTTGTCATACTGCTGTACAAACCACAGTGCTTTAGCAAATGATAGATTATTATTCAGCAACTCTTCTTTTTCTGTATATGTAATACCTTTTCTGCTTACCTGCTTATACAGAGTGGTATTTGATTTTAATGCATCTTCGTATTTCCTTCTTGCATGTGAAAGACATCCTGCATGACCTTTTGCAGGACTATAGTTTTCATATGCCTGATATCCATCTGACTGTATTATACCGTGGCACTCTTTTCCAAGTATCTCCTCTACATTACTATGACATCTGTCGGATTTGTAGTAATACAGTGCCATCTGTTTCTTCTCATATTCATTGGTCATACACAGCCATTCGTAACTGTCTGACTCTCTTCCGTTTTCTCTTTCCTGTAGACACTGAAGAGTAGACAATATGAAATGACCTCCCAATAACTTGTAGCATCGAGGATCATCCGAGATATACTTGTTATTGGTAATAAAACAAGAGTATTAGGAAGTTGCCTTAATACAGGAAAGGAAGGTCGTTATCATGATAACATACATTATGCGAAGTGATATTTTTTTCTTGTTTCTGTTGATGTATTCCATTGTTAATTTGCAAACCTATCCTTAACTTAGCACACTATCATTTACTTAAGTGCAATATTTCGAAGTGATGAGTTGCATTCTATCCTTTACTTAACTGACATTTTCCAATTCGAACCGAAAATTTCCAAGTTGAACCGAAAACAAACATATATTATCTGAACAAATAAAAAAATTCTGTGGTTATAGATAAGCTTTCTGCATCCACTGGTACTAGATTCAGAAAAACAACTGACAGGGTTCTGATCAGCTGTGCTGCATCTTGCGTATCCAATTTTTCCATTTCACATGCTTAGCAGTAAATTTAGGTCTTCATCTTTTGAGTAGCCAGGGCACACACCCTATTTGCTCGTCAAGAAGTCAAAAAAAATCCGTCAGCTTTCTTCATGGATAAGAAAGTTAACGGATTATATTTTGCATACGTTATTCTTCTAATATTTTTGTAGGGTTTGCATCCGTTACAAATATCATACTATCATAAAGCACCGCAGGAGGTTGAAACATTCGATAACTTGGAGGAAGAAGTCGCATAATGATTGAGTAGCTTTCTCCAAGTGTTCCCATATAGGTGTATTCAGAAGCCTGCCTACCCAGTTCAGAATTTTCCGGGACTTTAGTAAAATCCAACCAACAAATATCAAATCCCGCTAGTTTTGCCGCCTTTGCTAAAGGATCATGGGAATAAAACACCTGAATTGTACGCTTTTTAGGCGAACGGGTCGGCATATTGCAATGGGTTTTATAAAAATCGGTACCAATGACATAGTAACCGTTTACTGCGTCCTTGGAAAGAAGTTTACCCATTGAGTCAAAACTGCCCCATTTTGCGACATGGCTGTTGTGACCTGTCACAAAGATTTTTTCATGCCCGTTTCGCTGCTCCTGCTGTAAAATCCACTGTACATTTTCTGCCATAAATTGATCTCTTAATGTAGCACCATCATCATTTGTCAGAGTTTGAAGCTCGGAATGCTGCATTAAACTATCTACAAAGTGAATTGCATTTTCCGGACCGTTCTTGCTTTCCAATTCTTCCTTCACTTGTGTAAGGGTTTCAATTCGAGTAGATAAATCGCATTCACTGCTCCAGTTTTCACCTTCCACAAGTTTCTGCAAGTTTGTTGTGTCCACTTCCAGTTCTTTGCAGACTTCTTCCAAAAACCTCATGCTGTAAGAAATCCTCTGCATATCAAAACCGTAAAAGCGAAGGTCTTCGCCTTCCAATGCACTTTCATTGTACTGGCGCATATAGGAGATAAGTTCTGCCATCTCTTCCGTTCTATAAATGGAAAATCCAATCGTTGCAGCTGCTTCCTGTGCTGTTCCCTCACCGCCGTGTATATATCGGTTTACCTGCTCGCAGCCACCGTAGTCACCTTCAAGTGCAAACGCCCTAACACCATTATTTTTTACCATCTGCTTGAACACTTCCAGCTTCAACTGCTGAAATTCTGCATTTCCGTGAGTAGCTTCTCCCAATGCAATTATTTTTGCACTTTCAGGCACAGTTATATTTTCCACGGGTTCAGCATAAGCTAAAAACTCTTCTGGATTCACATTTTCTCCTGTGCCAAAACCTCCAAAACGCATAAATACAAGTGCCGCTAAAGCCATAACACCTAATAATCCAAAAACGATATATCTTATCTTAAATCTTCTTGTCTTTTTATTCTTCATATCTAATAGCCCTTTATAATGAATCAATTGTCTTACATCCGTTTTCCACGCTTATTGTACTTCACGTAATAGTTCTTCTGCCGTAGTGTTGAACAATTTTGCAAGTGTAAGCAGATTGGAAGTGCTTGGGTCAGCTGCTCCGGTCTCCCATTTAGAGACAGCCTGCCTGCTTACGCCGATAGATTCTGCAACAAACTCCTGCGTCATCTTACACTCTTCACGATGCTGCTTCAAAACCTCACCGAGAGATTTCTTGATGATGGACTTTTCTTTTCTGACATTGCCCGATTTGACATATCTATTCAATGCTCTTATGAGGAAAATTCCCACAGTGATAAATGCCGCTATCACCGCCACCCCGATTAGCAGTACAATGCCAAAAACAATAACTCCTAAAAAATCATATTTCACTTAATCACCTCATTTCGTGACTTCATGATAGCGAAATTTCATGGTTGCTACCACCAATTATCATGATATTTCTTTGGTTGCGAACGGTTGCGGAACTAAAATAACACTTTTTTACGCAAAAGGCATATCCCGATTTATCTTTCTGAGGAAAGTATATATGAATAATCAGCGGATTGAAACTTCCTGCCAGTCAATTCTTATATTCAATGCGCAATTGACTTCTACCCTGTTGAATAACGAAGTAGTACACATGATGTTATTTAACAGGGTACACCACCATTTGCACGTCAAAAAGCACAAAAAATCCGTCAGCTTTCTTCCAGGATTAAAAAGTTAACGGATCATATTTTATAAATAGTGCGATAAACTTGGACTTTCAAATTAGTCTTTACAAACAACCTTTGAACCTTTACCATCAATTACAATTCCCTGACGGTTGTTAATTGGGGATAGATTCAAACCCGAAAATTCAGTCATTATTTTCTCGGTAACTTTCTTAAATGGTGCTGTAAGATAATGCGGAAGAACATAGAAATCAATCAAATCAAGCCCTGCATCATCTTCTTGTGAGTAGTCCTCCTTCTTTTCATCGAGTTCGACGCCGCCCAGTTCCAGAGTTTTGAGGGCTTCATCACCGTTTATAGTAAGGATGACATTCGGGTAACATTCAGAAACGGAATGGAAATAAAGGTCTGATTAAAAAAGCCACCAACGGTGAAAAACGAAGGTGGCCTATCTTATTTCTACATGACAAGTAGTGCCTAATGCTTATTTCTACATGACAAGTAGTGCCTAATGCTTATTGTATTTTTTACAATTTTCATAATGATGCTGTATATTAAGCAGCTAAGTAACAATCAAGATGTAGGACACAATTTTTGAAAGGGATTATAATCCCAACAATTGCTTCTTCTTCAAATCAAACTCTTCTTGTGTGATAATGCCCTCATCGAGCAGCTTCTTAAATTTTAATATTTCGTCAGCCGCAGAGACTTCATCATGAGGAGAATTCTCAGATTTCTGAGATTGCGTTATAATACTTAAGACAGATAATGCCTCTTGAGCCATAGGATAAATCATCTTATACAAAGCTCCATTCTTCTTTGTTTCTGCCTCAATAAAATTAACATATACTACCGGTGTTTTCATATCGTTTAAGGTGATTTTAATCTGAAGCTTCGAACAGGTAGCTTTATGCTTGTGTCCTGTAGAAGCACCTACCACAGCACCTACTTCACCAAATAACGCACCTCCAACAAGGGCTCTTCCTATACCGCCCTTCTCGATACTATTGCCATCCTCAAGCAATTCATATTCAGCAATTGCCGAATAATCAAAAATCTGCAGGTCACAAATCTTGCCTGTAAAACTGGTTTTTGGAATTGCAATTTTTTTATTTACATCATCAAATTGGATGAAGTTACCTATCTTTTTTGTGGCAGAAAAGGCTTCCACTTCCTCTTGATGCTCTTCCTGCTTCTGATCCTCCGCACCTACAATTCGTTGCAGTTCTTCTAAAGGGTACTTCTTCAATTTTATAAGTAGAATATTATTCGCTGCCAGTTTCTTCGCACAATTCTTGCATACATAGACACCGTTGTATTTGGCACAACTCTTTGACATAGCACCCGTTGGAGTTCCACAAATCGGGCAATCCTCTGTATTAAATATTCCCATGACACAAAACCTCCTGGTATTAACCTTATGTATATTTTAAATGTTTTCAATCCTTATTAACAGCTTTTCACCCTTTTTTCATGCGCACATTCTGGAAATGTTAAATTGTATTATTTTCGGTCGGATGTTTTCGGTTGTCCTTACAAAATTGATACAATCACACGATTTCCCCTTTTGTACTCGTGAACGATGAACACTATCCCTGCAGATGTCTTGTACTGATTCCATGCTTCTGTTCGCCAACGACCTTTAGTGTACCTTCCAGTGAAACAGACTTGCTGTTTTCATCTTCTTCTACGCCGATATTCAAAGTCAGTTTGAAAAAGTCTTGTTTGAATTTTTCTTTTAAGAAGCCATTCTGTTTATTACATGCATCAAAATAAAAAGATATGACCTATGAACTCTGTTCTATGTTCAAATTTGTCATATCTTTTTTCACTTACACTTTATTTAAGAATAAATGTATTCATATCGCCAGACTGTACATAGTTTGCAGAAACTTCATCTGTCCCTAAGGCTTCCGGCAACCATTTCAGCATATATTTCATGCCAGGTTCTTCTACGTTAAAGTGTCCTACCGCAAGAATTGCCTTGCTGTCACCAAGCATCATGCCATCTCTCATGTACTCATTTACTGTATAGTCAATCAGCTCCATAGTAATCAGGCAGTCAACATTTGTACGATCAAGAATCGAAATTGTCTCCTTGTCAACAAATCCAAGACAGTGCATTGGAATAGCAACTCTATGAACAATCGTATCAGGATCACCAATAGTTCTGATTCCATTCAGGTTTGCTCCGGCAATGATCTTTTCAGCAAGTTCTCTGACCGTGATTCCTTCCGGAAATAGAAGGTCAATCGGCATACCGCGATACTGTACAGTTGCACCTATTTTTGGAAGATAGTATTTTTCCAGTTCTGTTTCATGAAGAAATCCTTTGAAAATTCCGTCATACCATCCGCCGTTTCCATCTGGAAGTCCTGAATGAATATAGTCATGGTTTCTCCATACTGTGATTCCATATTCATCAAGAAGTTCTTTTTTTCTGAGATAGACACTGTTCTTTTCTTCCTGCAGCCAGTCCTGATGATCTCCATGATTCCAGAACAGTGCTTCATGCGGAATGATCAGATTTGCTCCAAGTTCGTGTGCTTTTTTTATTACATCAACTGATGCAAAGCAAGTTGTAACGATACCTGTACACTCCTTGTCGGTCGTGCCGTACAGTACCTGATCGCGTGTCTTTTCATCATTGATTTTTTTACCATCCTCTCCAATTCCGCGAGAGTATTTCTTGATTTTTTCTATGATTTCATATATTTTCATTTCATGATTCCTTTCTTATCTTTTCAGGAATATAGAGAATATTGCCTTCTTTTCCATCAAGTCTCTGACCACGTGTTTCTGGATCAATGCGTCTTGCAATGAAACATTTGATTCCATTGAATTCATACGGCTGGTGATCATCTGTTCCATCCAGGATCGATCTTACGATATCGATATCTTCATCTACAAGCGAAAGAGGTGATTCACATGTTCCATGCTGACGAAGTATTCTGTCATACTGTGGCATGAGCCCTTTCAGCTTATCTAGAGTTGCTACATACTCTTCAAGAGAAGTTGCCTCAGGCATGCAGAATAGAGTGAATACTCCGCACGCATCTCCAAACACAACCGTTCTATCCTGTTTTACAAGAAATACCATCATTCCTTTTGTATGTCCAGGGGCAGCATATACAACTACATCCACATTCCCCAGCTCAAATATCTGGCCATCTTCAAGATCACAAAAGGAAGTATTATGTTCCCTTATAAACAAATCTTCATCATAGCTGTCTATATCTGGAACAAACTGCTTTAAAAAATCTTTTCTTCCTTCCACTGATGAATGTTCACGATACAGATCGATATCCTTATGATTCATATATACTTTTTCCCATTCCCCAATACCATTTGCATGATCCAGATGTCCATGAGAAATGACAACTTCATAAGGCTGACCGGCAAGTTCATCAACATATTCCTTAAGATGTCCAAATCCATATCCCGTATCAATTAACAGCCCCCTTTTTTCACCACGTACATAGTACATGCAGGCATCATCAAAGAAAGCGCGAATTCTTGTAATATGTTCAGTTACTTTTTCATTTCTATAAAATTCCATAAATCCTCCAACAATAGCAGTGAGACGTGCAGTCTCCCTGTAATTCAGTTATTTATTATTAGCAGCTTCCTTTTCTTCAGCAATGATTGAATTGTCATATGCTTTCAGGAATGGGAAGAAAATCACAAAATCTACTGCAAGGAGTGCTAACGAAAGAAGCAATGCTGGTACATTTCCTCCTGTTGCAAGGAAAGCCTGCAATGGTGCCGGAGTTGTAAACGGCATGGAAATATATACTCTGCCAACAATATTTGCTGATGCAAGGAAATAATATACTGTGATGTTCAGAATATTACAGATTGTACTAGGGATAAAGAAATACAGATTCAATACTTCAGGAAGCCCGAATACATATGGTTCAGCAATATTGAAGAATGCTGGTACAGCTGCAACCTTGGAAAGTGAACGGATTCTTGAAGACTTTGCAAACAGGAGCAGATAGATGTTCATTGCACAGTTACCCGCAAGCCATCCACCAAAGATAGCTGTAATTGCACCTGCATAGATGTATGGAAGAGGCTGTCCAGCTGCCATGGCTTCAGCATTTGCAGCAATCGCAGCCGTTGTGATTGGTGTAGTGACAGCACTCATCATGTTGTCTCCATGAATACCGAAGAACCAGAACAATCTAGACAGTGTAGAAAGAATCAGAATAGAAGGCAATGAACCAGTTGCATGCATGAGCGGTGTAAAGATCGTATAGATAAGATCTGGAATACCTCCGCCAGTAAATGAAGTAAGCAATGCATTAACAATAGAAAACAGAACAACATTGAAAACAAGTGCAATCAGGACATTGAATGGTCCAGCAACATTTGGAGGTACAGATGCAGGCAGTTTTACCTTAATATTGTGTACATCGAATGCATGTGTAATCTCTACTACAAGAATTCCAGTAATCATAGCTGCAAACATATAGCCGGCTCCGAGTCTTCCTATAGTGAGTGTTCCATTTGCAACATCAAGTGATCCTGAAATAATGAGATATACGAGCAGTGCACTCACCATGTTGTTCAGAGAATTCATCTTGTAATGTGAAGCAAGCATATACGATACGCCGCATACAGCATAAAGTGAAATAATACCAATTGTAAAATGATATGGTGTCATCAGAATAGCACTATTTGCCGCCGCCCATGATTTCCATGCAAGAAGGAATGCATAGAAGAAATTAGATGGTTCTGTAATAGAAGCCGGTACTGGAGGTACTGCAAGCAGAATTGCAAAGCCTCCTACGATCGTTGCAGGAATGATGATAGTAAGTCCATCTCTTACTGCTGCCAGATGACGCTGGTTGCCGATCTTGTTGGCTACAGGAACAAGCTTTTCCATCATCCAGTCACTGAGTTTTTCCATCAGTCCATTAGTTTTTGATGATTCAGACATTTTTTTTGATCCCCTTTCAATTTCTGAAGCAAGCGGGGTCATGGATCTGCGGACAAGATCGTTTATTCTTCTGCCGTCACAGGATGCAAAGTCTGAACTTGGAATCAGAATTACCTTGATATCTCCAAATTCACTTGCCATCTGTTCTATCTCTGCAAAACGGAACTGGATCTGTGGTGCCACAAGAATATAGTCATATTTGCCAATTACATTGTGAAGATTTTCAACTGCATCTGCATCGATATGCCATGTTTCGTTTTCTTTCAGATTGCGCTGCATGTCTCTTACGAGAATGCTTGTTGAATTGCCACCGGCGCATACCAGCAGAATACTGACTTTATCCATAACTCCTCTTTCTATGAACTCAGTTTAACAGTTCCATTTTTTTCAAGATGTAATCATGTTCGCATTTAAAAAGGAACTTCTTTAAAGCAAGATTACATTTTTTAACGTGCTTATATCAATGTTTCTAATTATAATATTTAAGTATGCGTATTGACCAGCAGCTGTTGATGATCCTTCTATCTGAAAAAGAGCCAGTTTCAGCAAAGAAACTAGCTTTTTCACTTGGAGTTTCTGAAAAGACCGTCCAGAAATATACTGCACAGCTTAAGATCATACTGGAAGGGCATGGTGCACAGCTGATAACAAGACAACGTGTCGGTTCAAACATTGAAATCACAGACCAGGCTCTGTTCAAGCAGTTCATGAACAGATACAACAGCAATTCATTCCTTGATGATCCAATGACAAGAAAAAGATATGTACTCACAAGACTGATCACGACTGATGAATACATCAGCATCTATGATCTTTCTGATGAAATCAGTTCTTCTCCTTCTCTGACACGGCTCATTTTCAAGGAATTGAATCCTGTACTTGATAATTACTCTCTGCGTCTTTCAAATTCACATTTCAACGGATACCGTATCGAAGGTGATGAGAAGGACATCCGCAGATGTCTTGCAAGAGAATGCAAAGAATCAGAATACATAGCCAATACTCTTGCCGGTACATCCATCAGCAGCAGTGAAAAAGAAGTCATCCATGATATCATTGCAGGAACTCTTGAACAGTTCAACATATCAGTATCATCTGAAAGCATCAATTCCCTTACACTTCATGCTCTGATTGCAATCAACAGGATTGAGACCAACAATCCTATCGAACTGCCAAATGACTTGGATCTTGACAGAGCAAAGGCAAAAATCGAATTTGTTGCATCGAGAGAGATTTTCAAAAAAATGGCTCGCAGACTGAACATTTATCTTCCGGAAAATGAACTTTATTATTTTTCCATGCATATCAGCGGACAGCAGCGCTTTCTAGGTCACGAACAGCTCCAGGTGACTCTTACAGATTCAGCAATGCTGTTCTATAACCGTTTCCTCAGAAATATAGTTACTATTCACCGATAAATGAATAAATATAAAAGCTGTCAATAGCAGTTATCCA
>OLPZ01002209.1_pt1 | contig 11499 bp, 8 predicted proteins | sample 1672711 | NCBI WGS metagenome assembly OLPZ01 (sample SAMEA3136716, study PRJEB25190) | human gut metagenome
GCCGCTCGGCTTGCCTGAGCGCCTCCTCGTCGGTCGAGCCCGTCTTGGGGTCGTAGCCGGGCGCGAACTCGACGTCGAGCCGCTGCGCGCGGGCGCAGTCCCACGCGTTGTCGAGCTGGATCGGGCTGACTTGCGATGAGCCGCCGCCTTGGTAGTGCGGCTCTTTCGCAAATGCTCCTACGAAGGCGATGTGGTCGGTCGTGGCAAACGGCAGTGTCTCGTCGTTCTTGAGCAGGGCGGCGCTCTCTGCCGCCGCTTGCGCCGCGAGCAGCAGGTGCGCTTCGTCATCGCAGGTAAAGTCGAGCTGGCGCCCCCTCTCGCATCTATCGGACAGGCGCGCCAGGCGTTGCAGCGCAGCGTCGATGACGCCTTCGTCGAGCGTGCCTTCCTCCACGGCTTGCGCAAGGGCGCGCGCGTGGCATTCCTGGGGTCCGGGCATCACGAGGTCGAGCCCGGCCTTGAGAGAGCCGACGCTTTCGCTAAGCGCGCCCCAGTCCGTGACCACCACACCGTCCCAGCCCCACTCGTCTCTGAGCTTGTCGGTGAGCAGCGCCTTGCTCTCGGTCGCATGGACGCCGTTGACCTTGTTGTAGGCCGCCATGATCATCCAGGGGTCTGCCCGTTCGACGACGAGCTCGAACGCGCGCAGGTATATCTCGTTGAGCGCCCGCTCGTCGACGATGGAATCCGAGGTGAGGCGCGCGAGCTCCTGCGAGTTGCAGGCAAAGTGCTTGAGGCAGGCGCCCACGCCCTGCTGCTGCACGCCTTTGACAAACGACGAGGCCAAGGTCCCGGCAAGGTAGGGGTCTTCGCTGTAGTACTCGAAGCTCCTGCCGCACAGGGGGCTTCGCTTCATGTTGACGCCGGGGGCGAGCAGGACGTTCACGCTCGCGCGGCGGCATTCTTCCGCTATCGCCTTGCCGACTGCCCAGACGAGCTGGGTATCGAAGCTCGAGGCAAGGGCGCTTGCCGTGGGAAAGCAGGTCGCGGGAAGCGTCGGGTTGAAGCCCGCGTGGTCGGCTCCTGCCTGCGGGACTTCCTTGCGCAGCCCATGCGGCCCATCGGACATCACGATGCTCGTGATGCCCAACGAGGCATCGGAATACGTGCGCCACGAGGTTCTGCCCGCCAGGAGGCGAGTCTTTTTTCGCAGGGCGTCTTGTTCGCGTTGCGGGTTCGAAGTGGTCATGTGCCCTCATTGCTACGTGAAAACCGGCGGAACTAATCCTTTGACAATGGGTATCATGTAGGTAGATACATGGGCATACTACCGCAATGTCGATTGGGGTGATTGACATGGAGGGTCTCAGACTGGGAATCGACCTGGGGGGAACGACGGTCAAGGTGGGGCTCGTCGACGAGGAACTCGAGATCGTCGACAAGGTCATCTACCGTTCGCGTCCCCTCGACGAGATGGCTGCCTGTGCGGAGTTTTCCGACCAGCTCAAGGCCTTCGTCGTGGAGGCGCGCTACGACCCTGCCGAAATCGAGGGCATCGGGGTCGCCATCCCCGGGACCGTGCTCGGCGCAGAAGTCGAGTTGCTCCCCAACATCCAACTCGACCTGCAGCTCCTGCTCGAATCGCTGCGTGACTACTTTCCCAACGCCGACCTTGCTTACCTCAACGACGCCAACGCGGGCGCGCTCGCCGAGGCGGCATTCGGGGCGGGTGTCGGCTACCGCAACGTCTTGTACGTGACGATCGGCACGGGCATCGGCGCCGGTGTCGTCATCGGTGGAAAGGTCATCGCGGGCGCGCATGGGGCGGCAGGCGAGATCGGCCATGTCTCCGTTGCGAAGGGCGGCAGGCGCTGCTCGTGCGGCAGGCGCGGCTGCCTGGAGCAGTATGCGTCGGCGCGTGGCATCGTCCGCACGTTCAGGGAGGTCGGGGCCAACGCCCCGTCTGTCTACGAGTCGCTCGACCACCAGCAAGACCATCTCGCGCACATGCTCATGCCCAAGCACGATGCGGACAGCCTGACGGTGTTTCGCGCCTACGAGGAAGGCGATTTCCGCGCGGTCAAGGCGGTCGACGTGTTCGCCAAGTCCCTGGGGTTTGCCCTCGGGCAGGTCTGCACGGTGCTCGACCCAGATGTCGTGCTGCTCGGCGGGGGCGTGGCCGGGAGCGCGCACGTGTACCTGTCCAAGGTCCAGCAGGTGTTTTCCGAAAGCGTCATCGAGCCGTGTCGCGAGACGGAAATCCTGCCGGGCAAGCTCGGCAACAGCGCCAACTTTCTCGGTGCCGCCTACTACTCGATGATTCAGTAGGCGGCTTCTATTCTCCAAAACGAATCGAGGTCCCCGACAACACGCCGGGGACCTCGATTCGTTTGCAGCTGCTGTCCGGTTTCTAGATGACCCAGCACCACGGGTCTTCGGGTTTGTTGGGGTCTTTCACGAAGACCTCCTGGTTCTTGAGCGAGACGCGCGATCCCGGTGGGACCGACTGCGTGACAAACGCGCTTCCCGCGATGACCGAGCCCTCGCCGATGACGGTGTCGCCGCCGAGGATGCTCGCGTTGGAGTAGATTGTGACGTTGTCCTCGATGGTGGGGTGGCGCTTGACGCCCTTGAGCTTCTGGCCGGCACGCGTGGAGAGCGCGCCGAGCGTGACGCCCTGGTAGATCTTGACGTGGTCGCCAATCTTCGTCGTCTCGCCGATGACGACGCCCGAGGCGTGGTCGATGAAGAAGTACTCGCCAATCTCTGCGCCGGACCCGATGTCGATGCCGGTGATGCTGTGCGCGTACTCGTTCATGATGCGCGGGATGAGGGGGACGTCCTTGATCGCGAAATAGTGGGCGATGCGGTAGACGTAGATGGCGAAGAAGCCGGGGTAGCAGAAGATGATCTCTTCCTTGCTGTCGGCGGCGGGGTCTCCATCGAAGGCGGCCTGCACGTCCTTGAGCAGGATCTTCTGGATTTCCGGGATCTTGTAGAAGAACTCCGAGCAGATATCGCTCACCTGCGTCTCGATCTCGTCGAGCGGGCGCGTGTGGTCGTCCCTGAACAGGAAGGCCTCGGTGAGCTCGTGGTGGAGGTTCTCCTCGATGTGGGTCAGCGTGTCGCCGATGAAGTACTTGGGGCCGGCCTCGGTCGGCACCTCGTCGCCGAAGTAGCGGGGGAACATGATGCGGCGCACGTCGTTGATAACTTCGATGATCGCGTTGCGCGACGGAAAATGCCAGTCGGGGTTCGTGAAGAAGATCTCTTCGGAATCGTAGTAGTTCTTCTCTATACGCGCGACGACATCGTCAAGCTTCTTGTTAAAAATGAGAGCATCCTCTCTCTTCAGGCATCGTGCGCGGAGCCCGTGTGGCCCCGATGCGTTTGTCGTCTGAATAATAGCAAGTTGCGCATTCGGTACCGTGCTTGTTTCGATTTTGTTGTTTTTGCGAGCACCATGGCATGCGAGCACCATCCGTATAATGGAACGAGTTTCAGTGTCGAGCGAAGCGACAGGAAGGAAACCGCATGTCAGATTCCACGTTGCCCGATGGTCAGGGGTTTCGGCCCGAGCAGGAGCAGGGTGCTGTCGAGAGCACCGGCTCCGTGATCGCCGCGGTTGCCGCGAACATTCTCGTTGGCATCGTCAAGTTCATCGCAGCCGCCATCTCGGGGTCTTCGGCGATGGTCTCCGAGGGTATACACTCCATCGTGGATTCCGGCAACGGCCTGCTCATCTTGCTCGGCATCAAGAAGTCGTCGCGCAAGCCCGACGTGGAGCACCCCTTTGGCTACGGGCAGGAACTCTACTTCTGGACGCTCGTCGTGGCCATCATGATCTTCGCGCTGGGCGGGGGCGTCTCCATCTACGAGGGCATCTCCCATATCCGCGAAGTCGGGCCGGACACGGGGCTCGGCGACCCCACCGTGAACTACGTGGTGCTGCTCGCCGCCGCCGCGATCGAGGGATCCTCGCTGTTCATCGCCGTGCGCAACTTCAACAAGGCACGCGGCGACGTGCGGCCGGCGCAGTTCATCCGCGAGGCAAAGGACCCGAGCCTGTTCACGGTCGTGCTCGAGGATTCCGCGGCAGAGCTCGGCCTGCTGTTTGCGTTTCTAGGCGTCTTCTTGAGCCACCTGTTCAACAACCCCTACCTTGACGGTGCGGCCTCGGTGCTCGTCGGGCTGCTGCTCGCGAGCGTGTCGGTCATCTTGCTGCGCGAGACCAAGGGGCTGCTCATCGGCGAGGGGCTCAAGGCATCTGAACTGCGCGATCTCGAGGCGCTCGTCGAGAGCGACCCGCGCGTCGTCGAGTGCGGCCGCATCCTCACGTACTACATGGGCCCGCATGACATGCTCATGAACATGGACGTGACGTTTTCGGAGGAGCTCGACCGCGATCAGGTGACCGACGCGATCGATGACATAGAGGGTGTCATCGTCGCGCACTACCCGCAGACGACGAAGGTCTTCATCGAGTCGGAGAGCTACAGGTTCACCCATGCGCAGAGCCTGCGCGGCGCCCAGATGAACGTGAGCGTGCCGCACGAGCCGCCGTCTTCAGAAAAGGGACGGTAGGACGCTTTCGCGCCGCCTTCGCGCGAAAGCGAAGCAGCCCGGGCGTGGCTGGTGTGCCATCACCCGGGCTGCGCTGCATTCGGCGTATCTTGCCGCCAGATAGCTGCTAGTTTGCCTCGAGCAGCTCGATTTCGAAGTTGAGTGCCTTGCCGGCAAGCTCATGGTTCATGTCGAACGTGATCTCGGTGTCGGTCACCTCGGAGACGAGCGCGGGGAAGCGGTTGCCCATGGGGTCGCTCAGCACGATTTTCTCGCCCGCCTTGAGGGTCTCTGCGCCGGGCATGTTGGAAAGCGCGATGGTCTGCACCGCGTCATCCCTGCGCTCGCCGTAGGCGTCCTTGGGCTCGAGGTGGACGGTCAGCTTCTGCCCGACTTCCATGTCCTTTACCGCGCGGTCGAAGCCGGGGATCATCTGGCCCGCCATGCACGTGAACTCGAGCGGCTGGTTGCGGTCGTAGGAGGAATCGAACTTGGTGCCGTCGTCAAGGGTGCCCGTGTAGTGGACTTTGACTTTCTTGCCTTCGTTGCTCATGAGTACTCTTTTCGGTCGTCGACGCATGTCGGTTGGTGTTTCAAGCGTCGTACAGTCTAGCGTATTTGACGATTCTGGCAGATGGGGCCGAGGATTTGTCAAGTCTTCGCCATGAGAGATGGTATAGTTAAGTGATTCATTCGACGAGGTAGGGAAGCGTTTTGCTCACCGAAAAGGATATCATCCGGCACTGCGATTCAAGGGTTTTGAGGCGTGCGCGCAACCTGGTGAAGGCTGACGCATCCATCTTCGACCGTCGTTGCCAGTACAAGCCCGGAAAGAAGCCCGCAACCCAACTCCACGCAAACGTCTCGAGCGCTGACGACTGGCGCACGAGCTACGATGTTATCTTGAAGGTGGACGAAAGCGAGGGCGAGGTTCTCGACTACGACTGCACCTGCCCCTCGTCGCTGTCCCATTCGGGCATGTGCAAGCACGTGACGGCCGTTGCGCTCGTCTTCCTCGAGCACCCGGACACGTTTTTAGGCTACGACCTCAACCGCAACGCCAAGTCGTCCGATGGCATCTCCAAGCTTCTCAAGTCCGTCGAGGACCGGAGGGCGGCGGGCTCGGGCGAGGGCAAGCGCCCCGAGACCGAGCATCTCGGCACGATCGACCTGGGCGTGCTGCTCACGCACGACACGCAACGTTGGTCGGCCAAGTTCAGGATCTCCGGTGCCACCGCACGCTACGTCATCAAGGACCTGCCCGCGTTTCTCGATGCCGTCGACAAGCAGGAAACCTACTCGTACGGCACGAAGCTCTCGTTTGCGCACCGCAAGGCGATGTTCACGGACCACGCCCTCGACATCATCGCGTTTCTGCAGCGTGCGGTGTCCATCCGCCAGGAGCTCGAAAACGACCAGCTCAGCTCCTACCACCTGCGCCCGAAGGATCTGGAGCACGACCTGTTCCTTTCCACGCCCGAGCTGGTCGAGCTGCTCGACCTGCTCGACAGGCACGTCTTCTACGTCGACGACTTGAACAAGCTCAATCACAAGGCGCGAAAGGCACACGTCATCGATGGCAACCCACCCATCAGGGTCGAGTTCACGTCGGTGGGTGACGGCGGTTTCGAGATGCACCGCGACGAGCCCATCACGCTCGTGGCAAGCGGCAACAGCCGCTATATCTGGCAAAACGGCGCGTTCTACCGCTGCACGCCCGACTACGCAGAGGTCGAGGAGTTCCTCCGCGACGTCTACAGCAACAAAAACGAGGTGCAGTTCATCAGCGAGCAAGATGCGCCCGCCTTCTGCTCGAATGTGCTGCCTTCGCTCGAGAAACATCTCGAGGTCATCGAGCCGCCCGAGATGGAGGTCATGCGCCCGCGGCCGTGCGAGGTCATCGTGTGCCTCGACAGGGCGGGCAAGGGCATCTCCTGCGAGGCGTACGCGCAGTACGACGACGAGCGCTGCGGGCTGTTCGAGGCCAAGGCCGAGCGCACCAAGCTCAGCTACGGCTTGCGCGACCTGGGCGCCGAGCGTGTGGTCAAGCGCCTGCTCGCACGCTATTTCCCCGTGGTCGAGGGCAAGACGACCGGCACGCAGGACTCGCCGATGCGCCTTTCGGACGAAGAGGACATAACGCGGCTGCTCTTCGAGGGTCTGCGCGAGCTCAGGGCCCATGCGACGGTGCTCACGACCCCCGAGTTCGACGGGCTGATCAGCAGACGCCACCCGCATGCGAGTGTTGGCATCTCGTTCAAGGCAAACCTCATCAACCTCACGGTCTCGGCCGACGACCTGCCCCGCGGCGAGCTCGTCGCGCTGCTCAACAGCTACCGGCGTCGCAAGCGCTACCACCGCCTGAAGGACGGCTCGTTTGTCGACCTCGCGAACGCCGACCTGGCGGAGGCCGATGAGCTGCTCGTCGACCTCGACCTCATGCCCGAGGACCTGCGCGACGGCAGCGCCGTGCTGCCCGCGTACCGCGCGCTCCAGCTCGACGACCTCGTCGCCGACGAGCAAAAGGACGCGTCGTTCGTCCAGTACGTGAACAACTTCGAGCAGCGCGGCCTGGCAAATTACCAGGTGCCCGCCGGCCTTCACGCGACGCTTCGCCCCTACCAGGTCGAGGGCTTCGAGTGGCTGTGCACGCTGTCCGACATGGGGTTCGGGGGGATTCTTGCCGACGAGATGGGCCTGGGCAAGTCCGTGCAGCTCATCTCGTACCTGCTCGCGCAGAAAGAGGCGCATGCCGATTGTGCCCCCGCGCTCATCGTCTGCCCGGCGTCCCTCGTCTACAACTGGATCGCCGAGTTCGAGAAGTTCGCCCCCGGACTTCGCGCAATCGCCGTGGCGGGCTCCAAGCCCGAGCGCGACGACATCCTCATCGAGTACGCCGGCGAGAACCCCACGGGCACGGCGGACGTGCTCGTCACCTCGTACGACCTGATGCGCCGTGACGTCGAGGTGTACCAGCAGATCGAGTTTTCGTGCGTTGCACTCGATGAGGCGCAGTACATCAAGAACCACGCGACGCTTGCCGCGCAGGCGGTGAAGAGCGTCCCCTCCAAGCACCGCTTCGCGCTCACGGGCACGCCCATCGAAAACCGCCTGTCGGAGCTCTGGAGCATCTTCGACTTTCTCATGCCAGGCCTGCTCGGCTCGTACCGACGCTTCAGGGAACGCTACGAGCAGCCGATCGTCGACGGGCAGGAAGAGGCGATGCGCCGCCTGCAGGAGCTCGTCGGGCACTTCGTCATGAGGCGTCTGAAAAGCGACGTGCTCGTTGACCTGCCCGAGAAAAGCGAGAACGTCGTCTACGCGCATATGGAAGGTGAGCAACTCAGACTCTACCGTGCGCATGAGCAGCGTCTGCGCGAGTCCATCGTCGGAAAGAGCACGGCCGAGTTCGCACGCGAGCGCATTGCCGTCCTGGCAGAGCTCACGCGCCTACGCGAGATCTGCTGCGACCCACATCTTGTGTTCGACGACTACGACGACTCCTCGGCAAAGCTCTCGACGATCCTCGACCTTGTCGAGACGGCCATCGACTCCGGCAAGAAGCTTCTGCTCTTCTCGCAGTTCACGTCGTATCTGGATATCATCTCCGAGCGCCTGTCCGAACAGGGCATCGCCCATTACACCATCACCGGAGCCACGCCCAAGCGCCAGCGCCTCGAGCTCGTCAACGAGTTCAACGAGGACGATACCCCGGTGTTCCTCGTCTCGCTCAAGGCGGGCGGGACGGGCTTGAACCTGACCGGTGCCTCGGTGGTCATCCATGCCGACCCCTGGTGGAATTCCGCTGCCGAAGACCAGGCGACCGACCGCGCGCACCGCATCGGGCAGACCAAAGACGTCATGGTGTACAAGGTGATTGCGAAAGACAGCATCGAGGAGCGCATCCTCGCACTTCAGGAGACGAAAAGCGACCTGGCCGACAAGCTCATCAACTCCGAGGGGCTGAGTCTGTCCTCGCTTACCAGAGACGAGCTGGTGAGCTTGCTCTCCTGATGATGGCCTTTGCAGCCCCGTGGCTGCACGCTGCCCGAAGAATAGAGAATTCCTCTATTGATTTTTCAATTGAATGCGTCTAAAAAGTATAACGTTTTGAATCAATACTGGTCGTAAGCTGATTGGGCTTGGGCCTCTACTAGAGGAGTTGGGGTTTGGACATCGAGCAGTCCCTCAAGGCGCTTGCCGACGGCAACAGGCTGCGCATCGTTCAGATGATCGCGAGGGAGAACGCAATCTGCGCACGTGACCTTCTGAAAGAGCTGGATATCACCCAGCCGACGCTGTCGCACCACATGAAGGCGCTCGTCGGCTGCGGCCTGGTCACGAGCACGAAAAAGGGGCGCTGGTGCTATTACTCGATCGACGGCGAGCATGCGCGCGAGCTTGCAGACTTTATGGGAAAGCTCGCCGAACTGGCAGCCCCGCGGGAATCCGCGCAGGACGAGGCGGCTCGATGAGCTAAGCTTGTACATACTGTATTTCTCTCGTGGGAGGGCGTGCATGTCGCGCCCTTTTTCGTTTGCATGGGGTGCGAATATGCCGCTTGTCGAAGTCAAGACCTTGCAAGAACCCGGACTCGAGGTCTACTCGGGGATGACGGACAAGGAGCTCAGAGACTCGTCTCTTGCTCCGCATGGCCTTCTGATCGCCGAGTCCGTCAAGGTCATCGAGCGGGCGTTAGATGCAGGCGTGGCCGCCCATTCGCTGTTTGTCGAGGACCGTTGGTTCGCGCAGTCGCACGAGCTCATCGCCCGGCTCGAACAGGCAAACCCCGAGATGCCGGTGTTTCGGGTAACGCACGCGCAGATGCACGAGCTGACGGGCTACGAGGTGACGCGCGGCCCCCTCGCCGCGTTTGCGCGCCCCGAGATGCCGAGCGTCGAGAGCCTCCTCGCGCGCTCGAACAGGGTCGCCGTCCTCGAGGACATCACCAACTACACCAACATCGGGGCAATCTTTCGTTCGGCGGCAGCGCTCGGTGTCGATGCGGTGCTCGTGACGCCCAGCTGCCACGACCCGTTCTATCGGAGGGCGGCGCGCGTGTCGATGGGAACGGTCTTCCAGGTGCCCTGGACGCGTGTCGGAACGAGCAGGAACTGGGCAGAAGAAGGCGCCGCGCTGCTGCACCGCCACGGTTTCACGATTGCCGCCTTCGCGCTCTCGGACGATTCCGTCGCGCTGGGCGAGGGAAAACTCGCCGAGCGCGAGCGTCTCGCCATCGTGCTCGGGACCGAAGGCGACGGCCTCGCGTCCTCGACGATCTGCGCGAGCGATGTCACGGTGAAGATTCCCATGGAGCACGGCGTCGACTCGCTCAACGTCGCCGCCGCGAGCGCCGTGGCATTCTGGGAGCTGCGCCGCCGCTAGATCTGGGCCGGCGGCAGCTTGTGCATCCTCAGGATATCGTGGGGCGCCAGCTCTACGGGCGTGGTGAGCGCGTAGTGCTCCATGGCGCGGTTCGCGCGCTCGACCTCGTAGCCTTCGAGCACTGCCCCGTCCTTCGCGAAGGGCAAGTGCTCGATTGCGGTGAGCTCGACGGCGCGCACTTCTCGGCGTGGGGAGAGCACCTCGAGCTCGGAGTCTTTCGTGAAGGCGTTTCGGCACAGCACCTCCGCCCGGTACCCGCCTGCGCATTTCTCGACGTCGAGCACCTCTGCTGCCCATTCGCGGCTCTGCTCGCGTGCGTCGGTCTGGTAGGCCTGATGCGCTGGCCCAAAGTAGAACCCCGTCGAATAGGGGCGATGCGACACCGTCTCGAGCTCTGTCTGGAAAAGGCTCGGATCTGCCCCGTCGAGTACCTGGCGGTAGGCGTTCACCACGGTGGCGACGTAGAACGCCTTCTTGTTGCGCCCCTCAATCTTCACGGAGTCGACACCGGCCTCCTTGAGCTCGTCCAGATGCGAGAGCATGTTCAGGTCCTGCGCGTTCATGAGGTAGGTGCCGTGCGCATCTTCCTCGATGGGGTAGTGCTCTCCGGGGCGCTTCTCCTCCTCGAGCGTGTAGTTCCAACGGCACGACTGCGTGCAGTTCCCCGTGAGCGCGCTTCGGCCCGTCAGGTAGTCGCTGATCAGGCAACGCCCCGAATACGCCATGCACATTGAGCCGTGCACGAAGGCCTCGAGTTCGAGGTCGTCGGGAATCTCTGCGCGCATCCGCGAGATATCGGCGACGGAGAGCTCGCGCGCGCACACGATCCGCTTCGCGCCCAGGCTGTGCCAGACCTTGGCCGCCTCCGAATTGGAGACGCTCGCCTGCGTGCTCACGTGCAGCTCGAGCTCGGGCATGAGCCGTCGTGCCAGGGCAAACGCCCCCAGATCGCCCACAATCAGCGCGTCCACGCCGGCGTCGCGCATGGCAAAGAGATAACGTGCAAGCTCGTCGAGATCGGCATCGTGCATGACGATGTTGCAGGTCACGTGAACGGTGACACCATGGTCATGGGCGTATTCGACGGCGCGTGAGAGCTCGTCGAGCGCGAAGTTGCACGCGCGCTGGCGCATGCCGAAGCGGTCGGATGCGAGATAGACCGCATCAGCGCCAAAGTGGATGGCGTACTTGAGCTGCTCCCATCCGCCTGCCGGTGCGAGCAGTTCCATTGACGTGGCATTGCGCATGTGGGGTCATCCCGTCGATTTGTGGGCCTATAGAAAAACGAATCCAGCATTATGCCACCGATTCTTCGAAAGAAACAGTATTCGCGTCCCAACTTGGCGCAATCTCGATATTCAGGCAGCTGAAGTACGCTAAATTGTAGGTTGCAAGTTTTTGCATGTCATAACGATCCGATCGATAACCTGAGGGGTTGGTGGTTTCAATGGCAGCACCTGCTACTGAGCATGTGAGGAACGTGGTCCTTGTGGGACAAGACGGCTCCGGCAAAACTTCACTTGCCGAGGCCATGCTCTTCGTTTCCGGTAAAACTCCCAAGATGGGCACGACGCACGACGGCAAGTCGTACCTCGACTACGATCCCGAGGA
>OLPZ01002211.1_pt1 | contig 11495 bp, 8 predicted proteins | sample 1672711 | NCBI WGS metagenome assembly OLPZ01 (sample SAMEA3136716, study PRJEB25190) | human gut metagenome
CTTTGAAAAGGTCGACCAAACTTTTATAATTGCTTGATAAAGCAATCAGCTAAACCATAACTTTTACGAAAAAATAGGCGGGTACTCTTTGCAAGTATCCGCCTTAATTTTTAATATTATCTTTTATCAAGTGGAGTATAATTCTTTGTTGTAGAAATACTCATATAAGCAGGACGGATAATCTTACCTTCATTTACGATTTCCTCAAGTCTGTGTGCGCTCCAACCTGCAATTCTGGCTGTAGCGAACATCGGTGTATAAAGCTCACAAGGAATGTCAAGCATACTGTAAAGCAAGCCGCTGTAAAAATCGACATTGGACGCAACGCCTTTATAAATCTTACGCTTTTTGCCGATAACCTGCGGAGCAAGTCTTTCTACTCTCTCATAAAGTTCAAAGTCCTCATCATAGCCTTCTGCTTTTGCAAGTTTTTGAACTGCGCCCTTAAGAATAATCTGACGAGGGTCAGAAATTGTATAAACAGCGTGACCCATACCATAGATAAGACCCATTCTGTCGAATGTCTGCTTTTCGAGTATTTTTTCAAGGTAATCTTCAATTTCTTCGTCATCTTTCCAGTCTTTTATGTGCTTTTTAATATCCTCAAACATATAGAATACTTTAACATTTGCACCGCCGTGCTTAGGACCTTTAAGAGATGCCAAAGCCGCTGCAATTGCCGAATAAGTATCTGTACCGGAAGAAGTTACAACATGAGTTGTAAATGTAGAGTTGTTACCGCCGCCGTGCTCCATATGAAGAATAAGCGCCATATCAAGAACTTTTGCCTCAAGCGGTGTGTATTTTCTGTCAGGACGAAGTAATGACAAAATAACCTCCGCTGTGGACATAGTAGGCTCTGCACGGTGAATATAAAGGCTTTTGTCACGGAGATAGTGGTTATATGCATGATAACCATAAACCGAAAGCATCGGAAATACTGAAATAAGCTGAATACACTGACGAAGAACATTATCTACCGATGTATCATTAGGGTTATCATCGTAACAGAACAAAGTAAGTACGCTTCGAGCAATCGAGTTCATCATATCTTCACTCGGTGCTTTAAGAATAACATCACGAACAAAGTTCTGTGGTAAAGTTCTGTATTTTACAAGCAATTCCTTAAAATCCTTAAGCTGTGCGACATTTGGCATTTCGCCAAAAAGAAGAAGGTAAACAACTTCTTCAAAACCAAAACGATCATCCTCAAGAATACCGCCGACAATATCGTTTACATTATATCCGCGATAATACAACTCACCGTCGCAAGGAACAAGCTTACCGTCAACTTCTTTATTCTGGATAATTGTGGAAATATCTGTAAGGCCTGTTAATACACCCTTACCGTCAAGGTCACGAAGTCCTCTCTTAACATTATACTTTGAATAAAGACTTGTATCGATCATCGAATTTGAGATCATTTTTTGTGCCAAGTCATGGATAGCCGGTGTGTTATCTGAATAACTGCCCATCAAAATCACTTCCTACAATAAAGATTAGTAAATTTATAATTACCATTAAAGAACATTATATCACATTTTAAAGCAAAAGAAAAGATACAAAATGCTTTAAAGTGTCTTATTTATAATTAAGATTATGTCATATTTATATACATTTTAGCAAAAATATTCATTTATCTGCAAATATATACAAAAAGAGGATGAATTTTACTCCATCCTCTTAGTTGTAATTATAATTATTTAATTATTTAATTACTTAAGATATGTACCGTTTGTACCGATCTTACCGTCAATGCCTGTGAAGCCTGAACCGCAAGCTACATAGCATCTCATGTTGGCTTTACCGATACTGCCTACTGTAAGTGTGCCATTTGTAACAGTCTTAACATCACCTGTAACAGCGTCAATATACTTGCCGTTAGGAATGTTCTTGAATGTAGCGCCGCCTGAAATAGTTACAAGTGCAAGGCTGTCTACGCCTTCGCTTGAATTTGTATAACGGCGGATAAATGCCATATTACCAGTTACATATTCGCTGTCCTTTGTATACTGACCTTTCTGGAGAGCAGGTACTGCCCTACGAATCATATTCAGTTGTTTAAGGTGAACAGCAAGCGGAGAATTAAGAGTTTCGGCAACTGTTCCCGATGCGCTATATTCACCGAAATCAGTAGCTGAAACATCACCCTCAAGATAATCGCCGAAATATGCACGACCTAAAGTTGAAAGAGGAGCATTTGGACCAAGGTCTATACTTACACCCTTTTGGAATTCAACTTCTGAACCATAGTATAGACATGGAATTCCACGGAATGTAAAGAGAAGTGAAAGGTTTTCTGCCCAAGCCTGAGTACCGCCATTATAACGAGTATCCATATCAGGACCGTAGTCATGGGAGTCAACATAAGTTACATTCCATGTTGAATCATTATAATATGGATCCTCTTCAAGAGCACGGGTAAATGCATTGCTGGCATTAGAGAAGTTCCAATGCATTGGGAAGTCAATAACGCCTGTGCCATTGCCCTTACTGTAATCAGGAGTATGATATGTAATACCATTAAGATAAACATTATCAGAAGTTGGCTGATTACTTGTAGATGAATTGCTTGCATAGTGAGCATTTGTAAGGTTTACATTTTCAAGCTGATCATCGCCGAGAGCATTGATATACTTGCTGTCTGTTTCTGCCCAAGTATAGAAAGGAGCAGAAATTGCAGGGATATTATGATTCCAAAACTCGCTTACACGAGTACAAACCTCGCCGAATACATAGAAATTCTTTCCGCCTGTCTTAAGCCATGATGGGAAATAGAACTGGTTAAGAGTAAGTCTTGATACATGCTTTTCGGTATCCATTCTGAATGCGTCAACACCCATGTTGATATAATCGCCGTAAACATTGTTAAGATACTCTGCAACCTTTGGATTTTCTGTGTTTACATCAACGCAGTCACCGGCAATCTGTCCTGTCTGTACAGTTGGGCTTTCCCAGCTAAGGTCTTTATAATGATGATAGTTATTTTCCGTGTCATGATCGCCTGAATCAAGAGCCTTAGTATCCTTCATTATATTAAGTCTTGCCTGATACTGATAACCCGGAGCAAGACTGTCATAGTCAGGGAATGTTTTTGCAAAATCCGAATCAGGAATCGGAACCATACAATTAACAGATTCAAGATCCTTAAGTGTGTTATACTCTTTTGTAAACATAGGAGCGAGAGTAGCCTCACCAAAGTTACCTGTATGATTGATAACTATGTCCTGAATAATCTTCATACCTTTTTCATGTGCAGCATCGATAAGATCCTGATATTTAACATCGTCACTCTCATAACGAACATCAACAGTTGAGAAATCAAATGCGTGATAGCCATGGTAGTCATAACCTGACGCATTTGTTACAACAGGAGTAATCCAAATTGCACTGAAGCCTAAAGCCTTGATGTAATCAAGTTTTTCGATAAGGCCCTTAAAGTCGCCTCTCCAAGCAGGGTCTGAATCAGGGTTGTTAGCTTGCTGGTCGTCCCAACAATGAACATTGTTGCCTGTATCACCGTCATAGAAACGAGTTGTGATTACAAAGTAAATTGAATCTTCACGAAGATCCGTTCTCTGCCAGTCATCAAAATCATTCCAAGACTTAGAAGACCATCTTCCGTTTTTGTACCACCACTCGCCGCTGTTTCTTGTTGTTTCAGCAGACTGAGTGCCGTTTGTAACAAACATCATATTGATTTTTGTTACATTGTCGAATGTGTAGCAGTAGCTGTTATCACCCTCGGCGGTCATTTTAGGACCGGGGTAATCTGTTGCGATATTCTGCGGAAGGCTGTTCCAATAATAGATGTTCGGTGCGCCGTCTTCAGAATACACATGCACTTTAATACCGTCGTATTTAGCCTGAACTGACTCAGCATCGTCAACAGTAGCAGCCGAAACCGACACAATTCCCACTGTTGCCGCAATGCAGACAACGAGCATTAAAGCAATGAGTTTTTTTACCTTTGTCATAGCTTTTCCTCCATTTTCCGTTAAAATCAAAATTTAACATCTACATATAATTATAAAATAGTTATTAACGATTTTTTTTCTGATTTAGAATTATTCAAAATCTGTGCTTCCAAACATTTAATCCTTGTTTTATGTAATTTATACAAAAAAGTGAACAAAGTGCTGTTTTTTTAAAAAGCAGACAGATTTTTCGACAAAGCAAAAAACTCTCCGATTAAATTCAGAGAGTTTTTATATATCACAACTATTTATATATCACAACTACAAATTATATATTACTTTTCAAAACATATTTTTCAAGTGTTTTTGCGACTCCGTCATCATCATTTGACTCGCAGACATAATTTGCAATCTTTTTTACATCTTCCTCTGCATTGCCCATAGCAACTCCAAGACCCGCATAACCAATCATAGTTATATCATTGTAATTGTCGCCAAAAGCAATCATCTCTTCGTTTGTAAAACCGAGTTTTTCAAGCAGCATAGGCAACATAGAACCCTTTGTTACACCGAAAGGCATAATCTCGAGGAAGTACGGTGCGCTCTTATACACATCAAGCAAACCGTCATAGCGTTTTGCAAGAATTTCGTTATATTTATCAATTTCGGCAGGTTCGCCCGAAAGTAAAAGTTTATTGATCTTTTCAGGAATATTCGCCGCAAAATCTTCCACAACAACCATTTCCATTTTGAGAATATCCCTTTCAACATTTGAATAATCATTCAAAGTGCCGCCTGTAATGATTTTCTTATCATCATAGGTATGAACAGAAAGATTTGATTCTTTCAACACACCGAGTATGTCGGAAAGGTATTCCTTCGGAAAATCCTTACTTACAATAGTTTGTCCGGTAGTACAATCAAGAATTTTTCCTCCGTTGAAAGCCATAATATAACCCTCATAGCGGTCAAGCAATAAATCTCTTGCAATGCTCTGAATCCCCATAGGATGTCTGCCCGAAGCGATTACAACCTTTTTGCCCATTTTTTGAGCGTCAATAATAGCGTATCGAGTGCGTGGAGTAATCTCTTTTTGAGAGTTAGTCAGAGTACCGTCAATGTCAAGTGCAATAATTTTGTAATCCATAATATCACCTTGTACTTAGAAATATTGATTAACAAATCATTTACAATATAACACACAAGTTAAAAAAATGCAAGTATTTGATACATTATGTAAAAAACAACTTTGTTTATAGCTTTATTTTGCCATTATATAAAAAAATATTTACAGATTAAATACAAAAATCGGGACCGGAAAAATCCCGGTCCCGAACAGCAATAAAAAATTACTGATTATTATTTGTATTGTTTTGAGCATTGTTATCTTTTTCAATATAAATGCCTTGGTCAACAGTATCGTTACGAATAGAAGAATATTCGCTGAGTACCCATGAATACTGACCTGTTGTAATTGTACTTCCGCAGTATTCGCACTTGCCGGAACTTGACATTTCAAGAGGAGCACCGCAATTCGGGCAACTGTGTGACTTAAGCGTCTGACTGTTTGCACTTGTGGTCTTAATGCCTGCATTACGGGCAAAGCGAAGTGTGTATCTCAACTCGTATCTTGCATTAGGATCTCCACGGAGAACCTGACCGGTCTTTTCGTTTATCTCATAGTCTGTAAGACGGGCATTGAGATAAACTGTAACATACTCAAATTCTTTATCTCTGCGATACGCTGTAAGATAAGCTGTACTTACGGCTACATTTTCAATCTTATTGATTACGCCGTTTGCAATCTTGCGATCAATCTGTTTTTGAGTTTGATTGTAGAGATTATCGTGTAAATAAATTCTTACAGGTGAAAGGTCACGCTTGCTCCAAGCGTCCTGAATGGTAACATATACATATCTTGAGAATGATAGGAAATCTTCTGCCGAGAAGTTCGGATCATTCTGCTTGATAAGGTCTGAAATCTGTGCCGTACGGTCAGGAAGTGTAATATTTCTGCCTGCCGACTGCTGAATTGTCTGTGATCTGCCAACAGTAGTAGTTGTTCTTTTAGTTGTTCTTTTGCTGTCCTTTTTGCTCCTTATCATGCCGTAAACAACTATACCGATAACTACAAGGAAAACAACTAACGTTCCGCCAAATCCAAGACCTTCTCCGCTGCTTTCGGAACTGCTGTGGTCTGAACTGTCCCAATCAGAACTGTCACCCCAATCGGAACTGCCGCCCCAGTCAGAGCTGCCGCCCCAATCAGAACCGCCGCTGTCATAGTCATTTGAATCGCCGAAGTCAAGCGGAGGTATTCCTAAGTCCGCTGTTTGGTTAGTATGTACCGATTGATTACTTTCGACAGAAACAGCATTAACTGATGAAAAAGCTGTAAAAGCTATCACCGCCATAAGTACAGTCAGTACAATCGAAAAACATTTTTTCAAAGTTATACACCTTCTTTTAAATTTCACGGTAAATCCGTTTGCTTATTATTGCTCTAATTTTAACATATATTGTAAAAGTTTGCAATTGTATTTAAAATTTTGTTTATAAAAAATCCCCTTGTATTTCTATACATATTGCATATCAGCATTAAAAATTCGATATTTATTATTTTTTTCGGAAATATTTATATTTAAGTGTTGACAATGCAATATTGCGGTGCTATAATAATACCTATAATTTATGTAGGTTTAATAAGGATTGAATTTCAATTACGGACATTACTATAAACATTATATTATAAAGGAGAATGCATTATGAAAATTTACGAGAAAATCACTGACCTCATTGGCAGAACACCTATTATGAAACTCAATAATTACTCTGCTGCACAGGGACTTGACACACCTGTACTTGCAAAGCTTGAATATTTTAATCCGGCAGGAAGTGTTAAGGACAGAGTAGCAAAGGCTATGATTGATGATGCGGAAGAAAAAGGCTTGCTTACATCTGATTCTGTAATCATTGAGCCTACAAGCGGTAACACAGGTATCGGTCTTGCAGCGGTAGCAGCCGCAAGAGGTTACAGAATTATTCTTACAATGCCTGAAACAATGAGTATCGAACGCAGAAATCTTCTTAAGGCTTACGGCGCAGAACTTGTTCTTACTGACGGTGCAAAAGGTATGAAGGGCGCTATCGCAAAGGCTGACGAACTTGCAAGTGAAATTCCGCACAGCTTTATTCCGGGTCAGTTCGTAAACCAGGCAAACCCTGCCGCTCACTTTGCAACAACAGGTCCTGAAATCTGGGAGGATACAGACGGCAAGATTGACATTTTTGTTGCAGGCGTAGGTACAGGCGGTACCGTAACAGGTGTAGGTAAATATCTTAAGTCAAAAAATCCAAATGTAAAAATCGTTGCAGTTGAACCGGCTACATCACCTGTACTTTCAAAGGGTGTTGCAGGTCCTCACAAAATTCAGGGTATCGGCGCAGGCTTTGTTCCCGAAACCCTTGATACTAAAGTATATGATGAAATCTTCGCTGTTGAGAACGAGGCAGCCTTTGCAACAGGCAAAGCTATTGCCCGTACAGAGGGTGTGCTTGTAGGTATTTCTTCGGGTGCGGCAGTATATGCGGCAACCGAGCTTGCTAAACGCCCTGAAAACAAGGGTAAGATAATTGTAGCGCTTCTTCCCGATACAGGCGACCGTTACCTTTCAACTCCAATGTTCTCAGATAAATAATTTTTAATATCTATCCCCTGTAATAAATTATTTAGGAATTTTTTAACAGACCACAAAGACGGAATTTTACTTCGGCTTTGTGGTCTGTTATTTTGGGCTTTTATCAAAAGTTTTTGGGAGAAATTTATGCTTTAGCTGATTATCGTTCAGGCAACAAAGTAACGCAAAAGCTAAATTTTCAAAACTAAACTTTGTGTGTTAAAACATTATTTGCCTAAACAATAAAAAACTAATTAACAAGCAAAGCCATCTTTGACTGATAAAATCAAAGATGGCTTTATAATTTTTTCTATTAACTTATATACTATTATATTACATAGTCATTGCCGATGCTCTCAGTCTGACGGTCAATAATGTCTTGAATAGTGATGCCGTCAAGATACTTTGTAATAACCTCATTAAGTCCCTGCCATACAGGCAAAGTAATGCATTCCTCGCTCATAGGGCAGTTATTCGGAGTGTGGTCAAGACAAGCAACAGGAGCAAGGCTACCCTCTGTAATGCGGAGAATCTCGCCTACCGTATATTGGTCGGGAGTTCTTGCAAGGCGGTATCCACCCTGAAATCCACGGTTTGTAAGTAACACATCGGCTTTATTAAGAATAGGCATAATCTGCTCAAGATATTTTTTGGAAATATTCTGACGAGCCGCAATATCCTTAAGTGCAATGTAACCGTCATTCTGGTGCATTGCCAAATCTATAAGCATTCGCAGTGCGTATCTTCCCTTTGTAGAAATTTTCAAATTAACACCACCTTTTACTAAGTATTTGCAAAAATATAGCATTCATCTATAACATAATAATAACATATATTTAGTAGGTTTTCAAGTTGTTTTTTATCCGATTTATATTTTAATTATCTTTCTATATGTATATTGGTCGCTTATAATTCTATAAAGATGTTATAAAACCGGCAAATTTTGCTCTAAAAACCTACTAAACAAATATATTTTTAAAAATTTAAAAAATAGTATTGACAACGGGTAAATTATATGATAATATACAATCACATTAAACCTATGTAATTAGTAAGTTTTAGCAAAGGAGAATTCTAATGCTTCTATTATTTGTAAATCTATTAAGACAGAACTACCGATACGGACGAATGTGCAGTACCTCTGGATGTTGTTGCTGACGCAACAAATACATTACTACATTATTTTTTATTATAACATTGTAACAAACTAAATTAATTATTGAAAGAGGTAAATAAAATGAGCACATTAAAAGATAGAAAATTACACTTTGAAACACTTCAGCTTCATGTAGGACAGGAATCGGCAGACCCGGTAACAGATGCAAGAGCAGTTCCGATTTACGCAACTACTTCTTATGTATTCCACAACAGTCAGCACGCCGCAGATCGTTTTGCACTTAAAGATGCAGGCAACATCTACGGCAGACTTACAAACCCCACAGAAGATATTTTTGAGCAGAGAATTGCAGCTCTTGAGGGTGGTACAGCCGCTCTTGCAGTAGCTTCGGGTGCAGCTGCAATCGCATATACAATTCAGGCTCTTGCTAAAGCAGGCGAGAACATCGTAGCTGCAAAGACAATCTACGGCGGCACATATAACCTTCTCGAACACACACTTCCTGCTTACGGCATTACAACAACATTTGTTGATCCTGATGAAGAGGGTGCTTTTGAAAACGCTATTGACGAGAATACAAAGGCTCTCTACATTGAAACACTCGGCAATCCAAATGCTAACCTTATTGATATTGAGGCTCTCGCAAAGATTGCACACGCACACAATATTCCGCTTGTTGTTGACAGCACATTTGCAACCCCTTACCTTGTAAGACCGTTTGAGTACGGTGCAGACATCGTTGTTCATTCAGCTACAAAGTTCATCGGCGGTCACGGTACGGCAATCGGCGGTGTAATTATTGAGAGCGGTAAGTTTGACTGGGCTGCATCAGGTAAATTCCCACAGTTTGCAGAGCCAAACCCATCATACCACGGTGCTGTATTTACACAGGCTGCTCCGGGTGCTGCATTTGTAACATACATCAGAGCAATTCTTCTCCGTGACACAGGTGCTACAATCTCTCCGTTCCACGCATTCATTTTCTTGCAGGGTCTTGAAACACTTTCACTCCGTGTTGAGCGTCATGTAGAAAACACAAAGAAAGTTCTTGAATTCCTTGTAAATCACCCACAGGTTGAGAGCGTAAACCACCCATCACTTCCAAACTCACCGTATAAGGCACTTTATGATAAGTACTTCCCTAACGGCGGCGGTTCAATCTTTACTTTTGAAATCAAGGGTACAGAAGAAGACGCTAAGAAGTTCATTGATAATCTCCAGGTATTCTCACTTCTTGCAAATGTAGCAGATGTTAAGTCACTTGCTATTCATCCCGCATCAACAACACACTCACAGCTTAACGAGCAGGGCTTTTCGCTCCGGTAAAACCCACAAAAAACAGCAAAACACGCCTAAATAGTTCTCCGTTTTTCCCTGTCGCTTTTCCCTGCGAAATCAGGTATAGTAGGTGTACTATATCTCATGAGAGGAAGTGGTGGTCATGCAGCAGCTGAAGGAGCGTATCCTGCGGGAGGGCCGCGTCCTGCCCGGTAACATCATCAAGGTGGACGGTTTTTTGAACCATCGCGTCGACACGGCGCTGATGCGGGATCTGGCGGACGAGTTTGCCAAGTATTTTGACGTAAAAAATATCACGATGGTGCTTACGGCAGAGGCCAGCGGTATTGCGCTGGCGACGATCTGCGCCGAACGGTATGGTGTACCCATGGTCTTTGCCAAGAAGGCCAAGAGCGACAACATCGAGGGCGGTCTGTACCAGAGTGATATTTTTTCTTACACCTACAAGAAAAAGGTCACACTGCTGGTGAGCCAGGACTGGATCACCAAGGACGACAAGGTTCTCATCATTGACGACTTCATGGCCAAGGGCTACGCCATGCGCGGCCTGATCGACATCGTGAACAAGGCCGGCGCGCAGCTGGCGGGCATCGGCGTGGCGGTGGAGAAGGGCTTTCAGGACGGCGGCGACAGCCTGCGCCGGGAGGGCTATCCCATCAAATCCCTGGCCGTTATCGACAGCGCCGAGAACGGCGTGATCCGCTTCCGGGAGGACGACTGACATGAAAAAGGTGCTGGTTCTGGATTTCGGCGGGCAGTATAACCTGCTGGTGGCACGGCGTGTCCGTGAGTGCGGCGTATACTGCGAGATCAAGTCCTATCGGCTGAGCATGGCGGATATCCGCGCCTTTGGGCCAGATGCGCTGATCCTCACCGGCGGCCCCGCCACCGTGTTCGAGCCCAACGCCCCCATGGTGGACAGAGCGCTGTTTGAAATGGGCATCCCCGTGCTGGGCATCTGCTACGGACAGCAGCTGATGATGCAGCTGCTGGGCGGTCAGTGCCGCAAGGCGGAGACGCGGGAGTATGGCAAGATCCAGCTGACCCACACGGCCTCCCCCCTGTTTGCCGGTGTGCCGGAGGCGTCCGTGTGCTGGATGAGCCACGGCGTGGAGGTGGAACGCATCGCGCCGGGCTTTAAGGTCATCGCGACCACCGACGGCTGCGGCTTCGCCGCTGTGGAAAACGCGGATCGGAAGCTGTATGGCGTGCAGTTCCACCCGGAGGTCCTGCACACCGAGAACGGCACCCAGATCCTGCACAACTTTGTGTACAACGTCTGCGGCTGTGCCGGCACCTGGAAGATGGACTCCTTCGTGGAGAACAGCGTCAAGGCCCTGCGCGAGAAGATCGGCGACGGCAAGGTGCTCTGCGCCCTGTCCGGCGGCGTTGATTCCAGCGTCTGCGCAGCTATGCTGGCAAAGGCCATTGGCAAGCAGCTGACCTGCGTGTTCGTTGACCATGGCCTGCTGCGCAAGAACGAGC
>OLPZ01002227.1_pt1 | contig 11447 bp, 7 predicted proteins | sample 1672711 | NCBI WGS metagenome assembly OLPZ01 (sample SAMEA3136716, study PRJEB25190) | human gut metagenome
GTTCTACGAACGGCGTAACGACTCGACGCTGCGCAGGCTTCTGGCGGCACGCTTCGGGCTAATGCCGCGACTCGCGTACCGAAGTACGCTTCGCCACGGCAACGCCCGAATCGCACTCGCCGGAAGCCTTGCTCGCTGACTTTTGGTGCGAATGCAGCTTTTGGCTGAAAAGGCTCTTTTCTGTTCGGAATAGTTGCCCAGCGTGTTTTCGCCGAGCTTGTTTGAACTCCGCGGCATTTCTTTGTTTGTTGGGCTAAACTCGGCGTATGACCAACCTTATTACATTCATTCATTCGGGCGACATCCATCTGGGTGCGCCTTTTCGCGGTTTGCGTGACCTTTCTCCGAAATGGGCTGACCGGCTTACGCGCGCGATTCCTGAGGCGTACGACCGCGTGGTTGATGCGGCGATCGAGCGCGGGGTCGATTTCGTGCTGTTTGCGGGCGACGAATTCGATACCGACAAGCCAAGCTACGCCCATCACCGCCATTTCTTGCAGGGGCTCGAGCGCTTACGTGATGCGCAGATCCCCGTATATCTCATTGCGGGCAACCATGACCCTTATGCAACGTGGGCGGGTTTGCGCGACCAGCTTCCTGAAAACGTGCATATGTTTGGTTCCGATGGGCCTGGCTATGTCGTCTATGAGCGCGATGGCGAGCCTGTTGCAATCATTGCTGCGCGCGGCTTTTCGAATCAGGCTACCGAAAGCGATATCGCCGAGGGCATGACGCGCGCCGCAGCCGAAGCGGCGTGCGGCGTGCAAGTGCCGTTTGTCGTCGGAATGTTGCACACGGGGTTGTGGATGGATCCATATAAGGCCCCTACCAGCGAAGATGCCCTGTATGCGGCGGGCATGGACTATTGGGCGCTTGGACACATCCATAAGAACTTCCGCTTCCCTAAAAACGCCGCCGAGACCAAAATCGCTTTCTGCGGCTGCGCGCAGGGCCGCGATATTAAAGAAGTTGGCGACCGCGGTTGCTATGCGGTGACGCTCGAGGAAGGCGTGCCCAACCAGCTTGAATTCATCGCGTGCGAATCGGTTGAGTGGGAGCAGTTGCGCGTCGACGTGTCGGCCTGTGCGGGCGCGGAAGATGTGCTTGGCGCATGCGTTCGGGCTATGTTCGATGCGAATTCCCAGGTGATATGCGAGGAAATGATTGCACGGGTTACGCTTGTGGGAGCAACGCCTCTGCATGGGATGCTTGCGACCCCGGGGTATATCGACGAAATGCGCGACGAGCTCAATGAACGCTATCCGTCGTTTTTCTGCGACGCGCTTATCGATGAGACGACTTCCCCCCTCGACAGGGATGCGATGCGCGCCGCGGGCCTTTTCGAGGCCTCTCTTCTGCGTGAATCGGCGAAGCTTGCCTCCAACAAGCAGGAAACCATCGAATACTTGCAGCGCGAATTTGCTGCGCGCGGTCTCGCATTGCCAGCGGGTATCGATCGGGCGCTTGAAGGCGCGTGCGCGCGCGCTGAAGATATGGCCCTCGAGCTTTTAGAGGGGCGTGAGCAGCTATGACGGCGAAGCATGCGGCCCAACATTCGAAGAAGAAAGCGCCCGCGCAGCCGAGCATTGATGCGTTGTGCGGCTTGATGCAATCGGAAAGCGCTTGCGTGCCCGCGAATTCTCAAATGGAAAGCCATGCGGGCATATACCTTCAGCGAGCGCATATGACGGCGTTCGGGCGTTTTATCGACCGGACGCTCGGGCCCTTCAAGCCGGGCCTCAATGTTGTGTATGGTCCTAACGAGGCAGGCAAAACAACCGCTCGAGCATTCGTGGGCGGCGTGCTGTTCGGCTGGCCCGAAGCACGTGGTTCGCGCAATGCGTACAAGCCTCGCGCAGCCTCGCGCGAAGGTTCGCTTCTGTTCTGCGACGCGGCAACGGGCGAGGTGGGCCGCGTTTCGCGCGCCCGCAATGCGGAAGGCCTTATCGGCGACGATGCATGGCTTGCGGCGGTGTGCGGCGATATCGACCGCGAAACGTTCCAAACGCTCTTCTCGCTTGATGCCGATGAGCTTCGCTCCCTCGAGGCGGCGCCCGACATTTCGGCGAAATTGCTCACAGCTGGCTCAGGAACTAAAGAAAGTCCTGCCTATGTGGCTTCCGCCTTGGATGCGCGCATCGCGGCGCTTATGAGCCGCGCAGCTTCCGAGACTGAATCATTTCCTAATTTGAAGCGCGAGCTCGAAGGCGTGAAGGAGCGCTTGCTGGAAACGCGCGCCCAAGCCGACGAGCTGAAAGCGGAAGACATCGAGTTGCGCTCGTTGCTCGATGACCGCGAGCGGTTGCAACGTGAACTCTCGACGCTCGATTCCAAAATCGAAGCGATGGCGGCGTGCAAAGGCGAGCTTTCGCGTATCGATTCGACGCGCCACCGCCTGCGTGAAGAAATGGCCAGCGCGCAGTCTGAATTGCGCACATGCGAGGCCGACGCACGGGCCGAGCTCGCCGCTTATGCTGCCACTCCGCACGTTTCGGCGGAGGACGAGGCTCGCCTGCGCGCTTCGCTCGAATTGCTGTCCGAACAGGAAGACGCTGCGGCGCAGCGCTTGTCGTCGGCGCGCGAGGCGTATGAACAAGCGCGAGGTTTTTGGGAGGCCCGTCGCGATGCGGCGACGCAAGCTGAAAAGGCGCCGGAGGCTCGCGCTTCGCGCACGGCGCCCATCGCGGCATTTTGCGCGGCCGGATTGCTTGCCGTGGCGGCGTTTGCTCTGGCTCTTGCCGTGCCTGATGCCCTGCCCGTGGCGATTTTCGCCATGGTTGCGAGCGTATGCTGCGTAGGTGTGGGCGCTCTGCTTATCGCTAAGGCGAAACCAACGCCGCATTCTTCAAATGTCGATGTCGATTCGGCCCGCGCCACCATGGTCGCGCACAAATCGACGTATGACTCGCGTGAGGGCGAGGTCATGGTCGTGGCCGATCAGGTGCGCGCGTCGCTCGCGCAGCTCGGATTTTCCTCTCATGTCGTTACGGCCCGCGCGGCGTTGCGTGAGCTTGGCGTCATGCATGATGCTCGCGAAGCCCATCTTCGTGCCGACCGAGTGCGTCGCCAAGCGCAAGCAGGGATCGACAATGCAGGCGAAGAACTCGCAAGGTGCGAAGCGTATCGCTGCGAGTGCCTTAAATCCGTCGGCCTTGCCGGCGATTCGTCGTTCGACGATGTTGAGGCGGCGGCGTTTGAGCTTGCGCAAAAGCGCGCCAACCTTGACGAGCGACTTGAAGGCATGATTTCGCGCGTGGGCCAGCTGCGGCAAATTCTTTCCGATGGAGAGCGCGCTTCCGAACTCGATCTGTTGAAAACCCAACGGGCCCAAATTATCACGCGCCAAACCGACTCGGCGCATGAGCTCGTGAGGCTTCTGCTTGCCAAGCGCATGGTGTCAGGCGCTATCGAGGCATGGGGAACCGAAAGCCAGCCCAAGGTGTATGAGCGGGCGTCGCATCTCATGGAGCTCATGACCGCTGGAGCCTGGGCGGGCGTCGCGTCGAGCGGTTCCGATGTGTGCGCCATCGATTCGTTCGGCGCTCAATTTCCGCCGCGGTTGCTCTCGCTTGGCACATGCCAGCAGCTCTATTTGGCGCTGCGCATCGCGCTGCTCGAGTGCGCGCCCGAGGTTGGCACCGCCGTTCCCGTGCTTGCCGACGACATTCTGGTGAATTTCGATGACGACCGTCGCGCAGGTGCGGCCCGCGCTTTGGCAGAGCTCGCTCAAAGCCGACAAGTCATCGTTTTTACCTGTCATAAGGAGGTCGTGAGCACATTTAACGAACAGGCTCAGAACGTGCATGTTTTAGATATATAATCATTCAGTTCTGCTTTATTTGAATCGGCAAACGAAAGGACCATTATGCCGAACGTCGTGTTGGTCGGAGCCCAGTGGGGCGACGAAGGAAAAGGTAAGGTCACCGACCTCATCGCTCGTGACTTCGACTATGTGGTGCGCTATCAGGGCGGCAACAATGCCGGCCATACTGTTATCCACGGCGACAAAAAGCTCGCTTTGCACCTCATTCCATCTGGCATTATGTATGAAAAGGCCGTGCCGGTCATCGGTAACGGCGTTGTGGTGAACCCGCAGGTTCTCGTCGAGGAAATGCGCTTGCTCGAAGGCGAGGGCCTTTCGTGCGAGCGCCTGAAGATCTCGTGCGATGCTCACGTGATCATGCCCTATCACATTGAGCTCGACAAGGCGTCCGAGTTCCGTTTGGGCAAAAACGAAATCGGCACCACCAACCGCGGCATCGGCCCGTGCTATCAGGACAAGGCCGCTCGCAGCGGCATTCGCATCCAGGACTTGCTCGACGAGCATGTGTTCCGCATGAAGGTCGAGGCGGCCCTCGAGGTGAAAAATGCCATTCTCGAGAAGGTGTACGGCAAGCGCACGTTCACCGTCGACGAGATTTGCGATGCCTACTTGCCCTTCGCCGAAATCATTCGTCCCCATATGGCCGAAACCGCTCAGCTGCTCAACGACGCGCTGCGCGAGGGCAAGCACATTCTGTTCGAGGGCGCGCAGGGCACGCTGCTCGACATCGACCATGGCACCTATCCGTTCGTCACGAGCTCTTCGTGCTGCGCGGGTGGCGCTGCTACTGGTTCGGGCGTTGGCCCCACGGCTATCGATCGCGTGCTCGGCATTCAGAAGGCCTACGTCACGCGCGTTGGCGCCGGTCCGTTCCCCACGGAACTCGTGTATCCCGAAAACGGCGGCGAGGGCCAAGATGCCATCGATGGCGATTTGCTGTGCGCTGAGGGTCACGAATATGGCGTGACCACGGGCCGCAAGCGTCGCTGCGGTTGGTTTGACGCGGTTATCGCGCGTTATGCGGCCGAGGTCAATGGCCTTACCGACATTGCTCTCACCAAGCTCGACGTGCTTTCCGCTTTCGACGAGCTTAAGATTTGCGTTGCCTATGAGTGCGACGGCAAAACGTACGATTACTTCCCCATGCAGCAAAGCGTGCTGTTCCATGCCAAGCCGGTGTATAAGACCATGCCTGGCTGGAAGGGCGAAGATATCACGAAGGCTAAGAGCTTCGAGGACCTGCCGGCAAACGCGCAGGCCTATATCGAGGAACTCGAGCGCCTCTCGGGCGTGAAGGCCACCATTATTTCGGTTGGTCCCGACCGCGATCAGACCTTTACCAGGGGTTGGTAATTATTGCTACGCCGGCTTGTCAGCCGGCGTACGCACTCGACGCTACGATCGATTCTGATGGCTGATCTGCCTTTCAATCGTCGCTCGCGTACCTCCGAGGTACGCGTCGCTCCTCTTTCAAGGCAGCTCAACTCATCAGAATCGCTCTCGCTGACATGTACTGGTTCGTGAGTGAATCGGTACCTCGAACTATATATACCCGAGCATCAATTGCGATGCTCGGGTTTATGCATATCTAGGAAAGGAACATTCTTGAACGTTTTGGTGCTTGGTTCGGGCGGCCGCGAGCATGCCCTAGCATGGGCCATTGCGAAATCGCCTCGCCTCGACTCGCTGTTCGTTGCTCCTGGCAATGGCGGCACGGCGACTATTGCGAAAAACGTCCCCCTCGACATGAACGATGCTGATGCCGTTATCGGCTTCGCGCGCAGCGAGAACATCGACCTCGTGGTTGTTGGTCCCGAGGCTCCGCTGGTCGCTGGCGTCGCCGATGCTATTCGCGCGGCGGGCATCGCGGTGTTCGGCCCTGGTGCGCAGGGTGCGCGCCTCGAAGGTTCCAAAAGCTTCTCGAAGGAATTCATGCTGGCCCATGGCCTTCCCACGGCACGCTACAAAAAGTGCACGTCGCAGGATGAGGCCATGGATTACCTGCATGAGGTGGGCGCTCCCATTGTCGTGAAGGCCGACGGCCTTGCTGCTGGCAAGGGCGTCGTGGTTGCCGAAGATATGGAAGAAGCCGAAGAGGCCGTTCGCGATTGCTTTGCGGGCGACTTCGGCGAAGCGGGCAGCGTGGTGGTTATCGAGGAAATGCTCGAAGGCCCCGAATGCAGCATGCTCGCGTTCCTTTCTGAGGGCAAGGCTCTTGCCATGCCCTGCGCGCAAGACCACAAGCGCGCATTCGATGGCGACTTGGGCCCGAACACGGGCGGCATGGGCGTGTACTCTCCGGTGCCGTGCGTAACCCCCGAGCTCGAAGCCGCTATGCAAGAAATCATGCAGAATGCCGCCGCCGCCACGGCGAAGGAATTCGACGACGCCTACACGGGCGTGCTCTACGGTGGTTTTATGCTTACCGCCGAAGGCCCCAAGCTGCTTGAGTTCAACGCGCGCTTCGGCGACCCTGAAACCCAGGTCATCATGCCGCGTTTGGAGTCTGACGCGCTTGAAGCGTTCTACATGGTTGCCACGGGCAAGCTTGACGCGCTCGATTTGCGCTGGACCGACCAGGTTGCTGTGTGCGTGGTGCTTGCAAGCGATGGCTACCCGGGCAGCTATGAAAAGGGCAAGGTTATCTTGGGCATTGAAGAGGCCGAAGAGCTCGATGGCGTCACGGTGTTCCACGCGGGCACGGCGTTCAATCAAGACGACGAGCTCGTGACCAATGGCGGCCGCGTGCTCAACGTGGTCGCGCTTGCCGACACGTTCGAAGATGCTCGCGAGCTTGCTTACGAGGCGTGCGACAAAATCAACTTCGAGGGCAAGCAATATCGCCACGACATCGCGCTTCGTGCGCTGGAGGCGTAATTCATGCTGAGTGAACGCATGCTTACCACCGCCGTGCGCTCTTGCGCTACGCGGTTCATGAACATCAAGCCGTGCACTGAGCCCCGTATTCCCGGGCCGAATGCTGGTCAGCGCTACATGCTGTACGCGCATATTCCGTTCTGCGAACGCCTGTGTCCGTACTGCAGTTTCAATCGCTTCCCGTTTTCCGAGAAGCGCGCGGTGCCGTACTTCAAGAACCTGCGTGCCGAGCTCATGATGGTGAAGGAACTTGGCTACGACTTCGACTCGCTCTATATCGGTGGTGGCACGCCTACCATCATGATCGACGAGCTGTGCGATTTCATCGATTTGGCCAAGCGCGAGTTTTCGATCAAAGAAGTTTCGTGCGAAACCAATCCGAACCATCTTATTCCGTCGTATCTCGACAAGCTGCAGGGACGCGTCGACCGCCTGAGCGTGGGCGTTCAGAGCTTTGACAACGGCCTCCTTAAGCAGATGGACCGATACGATAAATACGGCTCGGGCGAGAGCATCCTCGAATCCATCAAGGTTGCTGCGCCGTATTTCAAGTCGCTCAACGTCGATATGATTTTCAACTTCCCGGCGCAGACTGAAGAAATCTTGCGTCGCGATTTGGAAATGGTTATCGAGGGCGGAAGCGGTCAAACCACGTTCTATCCGCTTATGGCGTCGCCTTCGGTTGAAAAATCGCTCGCACGCACGGTCGGCAAGGTCGACTATGAGCGCGAGCAGCGTTTCTACGAGATTATTTCCGAGACGCTCGCCGGCGGCGCGAATTCACCTTACGTGCATGGCAGCGCGTGGACATTCAATAAGCGTGAAGACGAAGAGTCCGCGGCAAAAACGCCGGGCGATGGCCAGATGATTGATGAGTATATCGTCGATTACGAGGAATACCCGGCTATCGGTTCTGGCGGCATGACGTATTTGGGCCATACGCAGTACGTGAACACGTTCAGCGTGCGCGAATACAATAAGGCTATTGAATCGGGTCGTATGTCGCTTATGGGCAAGGCCGAGTTCAGCAAGCGCAACCGCATGCGCTACCGCTTTATGATGCAGCTGTTCGGCTTGCGTCTCGACAAAAAGCAGTGGGAGCGCGACTTCGGCTGCAGTGTCGCGGCGGGCTTGCCTGCTGAGTATATGCTCATGAAGATGAGCGGTGCGTTCGACGTGGACAACGATGAGGAAATCACGCTCACGCCGAAAGGCCGCTACCTCATGGTCGTTATGATGCGCCAGTTCTTCATTGGCGTAAACAACCTGCGTGACCAGGCTCGCAGCGTGCTTCCCAAAGAAGAGCGCGACTTGCTTTTCGGGGCCGGCTGCGCAATGAAAGACTAACGAAAACGCCGCTTTGCCAAGCGGCGTTTTTTGTTGCTGAACCGGAGGGGCGGCGGTCGCGCTGGGCGATAGCCGATGCTTGTGGGGCGCGGATACGCTTCGTCTTGGGGTTAGGCCGTGGCCGTCGGCCATGATGCACCCGCGTTCCATTTCGGCTTTATTCGACAGTCGCTTACCGTCGTTTCTTTCGGCGTGAATGGCGCCACGCTGGCTTGTTTCGTTTAGCCGCGCATGCCGCGATATTTCACGTGCTCTTGATGCGGTGTAGGTGTCGGCGCCTGCTAGAATGGTGGCATCGTCTCCTAAGAGGAAGGTGCCACCATGGTTGGCGGTCTTGTGTTCTTCATCATTTTCATTTTGGTTATCGCGGCCATCATCAAAGATGGCCTGTTCATCGTAAAACAGCAGCATGCGGTGATCATCGAGCGCCTGGGCAAATTCAATCGCTTTGTAGGAGCCGGCTTCCACGTGAAGATTCCGTTCTTCGAGCGCAAAGCTACGACCGTGAGCCTGCGAACCATGAAGAACGGCTTCAGCATCGATGTGAAAACCGAGGACAATGTGACCATCGGCCTCGATATTTCCGCGCAGTACCACGTCGATTACTCGCTGGGCAACAATCCCATGGAATCGGGCATTTTCAAGAGCTACTACATGCTGCAGGAGCCCGTTGAGCAGATGAAAGACTTCATTACCGACGCGCTGCGCTCGAGCATTCCGACATATTCGCTCGATGAGGTATTCGCTAAGAAAGATGACATCGCCAAAGATGTGAACGCGACGGTGAGCGAGCAGATGGCCGCTTACGGCTTCACGTTGGTGAGCACGCTCATCACGCGCATTTCGCTTCCGAAGGAAGTTGAAGATTCCATGAACCAGATCAACTCCGCCCAACGTGTGCGCCTGGCCGCCCAGGATTTGGCGGAAGCCGATCGCATTAAGAAGGTCACCGAGGCGCTTGCTGAGGCAGAAAGCATGGAAAAGGCCGGCGAGGGTATCGCGAATCAGCGCAAGGCTATCGCGCAGGGTATTAAAGATTCCCTCGAGACCATTAAGGAATCGGGCGTGACGCCCCAGGAGGCAAACGAGCTGTTCATGTTCACCCAGTGGGCCGACATGATGGGCCGCTTTGCCGAATCGGGCAAAGGCTCGACCGTCGTGCTGCCGAACGATTTCAAATCGACGGCCAGCATGTTCGAGCAGATGCTTGCCGCAGGTGCCGCCAATGAGGAGTCGACGAAATAGCCGAGCCTCGTGTTTCAATAGCCCCGCCCGATGCCGAAACCTGTTAAATGCTCGTAGCGTTTAACAGGTTAGTCCAGGTGACAGGCTAACTTTAAAATTATCGAAAAAAGTTCTTGCATTCGGGTTGTCCGGTCTGTAATATACATACCTGCGTTTGACGCAACCGGTCAGGTAGCTCAGTCGGTAGAGCAGGGGATTGAAAATCCCTGTGTCGGGGGTTCAAGTCCCTCTCTGACCACCATGCAGTGCACAAAAGCCGCCACCTCGTGTGAGCGGCTTTTTCTTTTTCCAAAATGACATGAGGGGCCGTGAAACTGCAAATTGGGGACTGTCCCCAATTTGCAGTTTGCAGTTTTCACAAAAAGGTGCTTGACGAAGCGCAGGGGCATGATTATATTCGTAGCCATCAAACCGATGACGTGGAAGTAACGTCTGGTCAAGCGCAGTACAGAGAGTGGGGCACCTGCTGAGAGCCTCGCAGATAGCAGCCAGGCAAATGGGCCACTGAGGGCGAGGGGCGCGGGCCGCAAGGCCCCAATCCGAGACGTACGCCGGCGTTAACGGCAGAGGATGTGTTGGCATTCTCGTGAGAGAGCCCTCGCAAGGGGGTTAAGAAAAGGTGGCACCGCGGATATCTAATCCGTCCTTTTCGCGAAAGCGACGAGGGCGGATTTTTTTATTGCCCGGTCCTTTTTCTCACGAGCCCAACTAAGGGAGCAGCCGCGCAAAGGGCATGGCTGCGCAATAGTCGAGAAAGGACTAGGACAATGGCAGAAGTAGCAAAGAAACGTGAGATCCAGGTTGAGGAAAAGAAGGGTCTCCAGACCACCGACCTCGTGCTCGCAGCAGTGCTGATTGCGGCGGGCGCCGTACTCAAGCTCGTGGTGGGCATGCTGTTCCAGGGCGGCGTCAAGCCAAACTTCATGATTGCGGCATACTGCCTGGCGCTGCTGCTCATCAAACCGAAAAGCTACGGTCAGGGCGCTGCCTACGGCGCGATCATAGGCCTCATCACCGGTGCTGTGTGCCAGATTCCGCTGCTGTGCGGCACCCCGTTCGTGAACTTCGCATCCGAGCTTGCCGGTGGCATCGTCATCGGCCTGCTCGCCGCGATCCCCGTGCAAGGCGGCAAGTCGACCGCGCTCGCCGGCATTGGCACCTTTGTCGCGACCTTCGTCTCGGGCGGCCTGTTCTCCGCCATCGCCGCGGCGATGCGCAGCATGGACGCCATGGCGGCGCTCGTCCAGTTTGGCCCGATCGTCATTCTGACGGCGCTGTTCAACGCGATTGTCGTCGCCATCCTCATCGTTCCGCTGCGCAAGGCGCTCAAGCGCGACTAGCGTCGGGACGCGAACAGGCTCGAGTCGGCACGATTGGCAATACATCATGATCGAGATCAACAACGTGAGCTTCATGTACAGCACTGGCACCAAGAAGGCTCTTGACGGGGTGTCGCTGACCATCGAAGACGGCGACTTCGTCGGCATCATCGGCGAGAGCGGCGCGGGCAAGACGACGTTGGGGCACTGCATCAACGGCGTCGTCCCGCATCACTTCAGCGGCGACTTTTTCGGCGAGGTCCGCGTCAACGGCGCTGACACCTTCGAGACCAAGCTCACGGACCTCTCGCGTGCCATCGGCACGGTCAGCCAGGACATCGACAGCTCGATGGTCGCGGCGGTCGTCGAGCACGAGGTCCTCTACGGGCTCGAGAACTTTGGCGTTGCGCGCGACCAGATCGAGTCGCGCGTCGCCGAGGCTCTCGAGGCCGTCGGCATCAGCGACCTGCGCGACCGGCGCATCTCGACGCTTTCGGGCGGGCAGAAGCAGAAGGTTGCGTTGGCGGCCGTCATCGCGCTGCGCCCGCAGATCGTGCTGCTCGACGAGCCGACTGCAGAGCTCGACCCGCAGTCGAGCCGCCAGATTTTCGAGCTGCTCGCCGAACTCAACCGCCAGGGCATCACCGTCATCGTCATCGAGCAGAAGGTCATGCTCCTGTGCGAGTACGCGAAGCACCTCGTAGTGATGGAACACGGGCACGTCGCGCTCGACGGCCCCGCGCGCGATGTGCTCTCCCAAACCGAGCGCATGGTCGATCTCGGCATCAACTGCCCGCGCGTGGCCACGCTCGGGATGGAGCTGCACCGCCGCGGCA
>OLPZ01002230.1_pt1 | contig 11442 bp, 6 predicted proteins | sample 1672711 | NCBI WGS metagenome assembly OLPZ01 (sample SAMEA3136716, study PRJEB25190) | human gut metagenome
CAGACAAAGGCCGCTAGAAACAAGGCCGCAAAGTCCGCACTGAAGACTCAGCTGAAGTATTTTGATGCTGCTATCATCGAAGGCAACCGCAGCGAGGCCGATAAGAGATACAAGGAAGCTGTCAAGGCTGTCGATCAGGCTGCCGCTCGTGGTCTGCTGCACAAGAACACCGCAGCCAACCGCAAGAGCAAGATGACTCTGCGCCTGAACAAGATCCCTCAGTAATTTCATTGCTAGGACGCAAACAAAACCGTTTGACTTAGGTCAAGCGGTTTTTTTTGCGCCCTTTTTTGTATCGGCGGCCCCCGTTTTTATCCCCAAATTCCGAGCAAACTGTGGAAAACTTTCCCCGTTCAAAAACCGGAGACAGAACGTTAAAAAAATTTCTACTTCGACTTCACGAAATCTTCATAAATACCCGCTATACTGACCACAGTGAAAAAACACAGGGCCAACACCCCGGTGGCCCTTTCCGACTAGGGCAGATAGACAGGAGGCAAACACCATGGACTACTACGGCAACGACAACAACGGGTCTGGCGGATTCCAGAACGACCCCTTTTCTCCGGGCAACGACCCCTCTTTCTCCGGCGGCGGGGACAACGGCCCCAGCCAATGGCCAGAGAAGGATACCTAGTAAACGCGGGGGAGGAGACCATCCACCCAGACGCCCAAGCCCCCATGTCGCCCAAGCAGAAGGGCGCGATCAAGATCGTGGCCCTTTGTTTGGTGTGTGCTTTGCTGGGCGGGCTGGCCCAGCCCATCTATTCCAGTCTCTCCGGCGGGAATGAGACAACGATCTACACCGGCGACCGGACGCCCACCCAGGTGGACACGGCCTCTGTGGATACCTCGAAAGAGCTGACCACGGCAGAGATCTACGCCAAGTATGTCAACTCCTGCGTCGGTATCACCGTCGATATTGTCAGCACCAACGTCTTCGGCCAGACCGTCACCGGCGCCGCCGCTGGTTCCGGCTTCGTGATCACCGAAGACGGCTACATCCTCACCAACTACCACGTCATCGACGGGGCCAACTCCATTAAGGTCACGTTTGACAACGGCAAGGAATACACCGCCACTTATGTGGGCGGCGAGGAGAAGAACGACATCGCCGTGATCAAGGTGGACGCCACCGGCCTGACCCCCGTGGTCATCGGCAAGTCCAGCGATATGCTCGTCGGCGAGCAGGTCACCACCATCGGCAACCCCCTGGGTGAGCTGACCTTCTCCGAGAGCACCGGCATCATTTCCGCCCTGGACCGCTCCATCACCATGAGCGACGGCCGCCAGATGAACATGATCCAGACCGACTGCGCCATCAACTCCGGCAACTCCGGCGGCCCGCTGTTCAACAGCCACGGCGAGGTCATCGGCATCGTCTCCGCCAAGTATTCCTCCGGCAGCAATTCTTCCTCCGCCTCCGTGGAGGGCCTGGGCTTCGCCATCCCCATGGACGACGTGGCCAGCATGGTCTCTGACCTGGTGAAGAACGGCTATGTGACCGGCAAGCCCATCATGGGCATCTCCGTGGCCGATGTGGACGAGAGTGTCACCTCCTACGGTGTGCCCCAGGGCGCCATCATCCGGGTGGTCACCCCCGACCTGTGCGGCGCCAAGGCCGGCTTGCAGGCCGGCGACATCGTCACCAAGATCGACAACACCGACGTCACCTCCGCCAGCGACCTGACCTCCGCCATTGGCAACTACAAGCCGGGCGACAAAGTCACCCTGACCATCTTCCGCAGCGGTGAGACAAAGACCGTGGAGGTCACTTTGGAAGAATCCACCCCCGAAAAAACCGAAAAACAGAACCAGGCTCAGCAAGAGTATCAGCAGGAATACCAGCAGAGCCAGCAGCAGCAACAGCAGTCGCAACAGCAGCAGCAAGGCAGCAGCGGCTGGCCCTTCGGGAGCTTTGGTTACTGAGTCTATACATCGAACAAACATAGCGTTTCCTCTTTTTTGCAAGGGCGGCACGGAGCACGTGCCGCCCTTGCCATTTTCCTGGGAGACGGGGAGAGGCCGAAAATCCACAGGGATGTGGAAAAATTGCTGGCTCTTTCCACGGGTTTCCGACAAAATCCGGCGGTCAAACCCTTGACACCCTTGGGTTTTTCGCTATAATTGAACTATTGTGGGTGGCTAGGCTGCCCCTTGAGCAAATTTTTAGAGTGAAAATAATCGCTGACATGCTACCAGCGAAGGAGGAGTTAAGAGATGCTTTCCAATTCTGAAAAGACCATGGAAAAAGTTGTGGCCCTGTGCAAGGGCCGGGGATTCGTCTTCCCCGGCAGTGAGATCTACGGCGGCCTGGCCAACACCTGGGACTATGGCCCCTTGGGTGTGGAGCTGAAAAACAACGTAAAAAAGGCATGGTGGAAGAAGTTCGTCCAGGAGAACCGCTACAACGTGGGTCTGGACGCCGCCATCCTGATGAACCCCCAGGTGTGGGTGGCTTCCGGTCACGTGGGAGGCTTCTCTGACCCCCTGATGGACTGCAAGGAGTGCAAGGAGCGCTTCCGCGCCGACAAGATCATCGAGGAGTGGTGCCAGGAAAACAACTTTGACCTGGGCAAGTCCGTGGATGCGCTGAGCCAGAGCGAGATGAAGGATTTCATCGAGACGCACAACATCGCCTGCCCCTCCTGCGGCGGCCACAACTGGACCGACATCCGTCAGTTTAACCTGATGTTCAAGACCTTCCAGGGCGTCACCGAGGACGCAAAGAACACCGTGTACCTGCGGCCTGAGACGGCCCAGGGCATTTTCGTCAACTTCCAGAACGTCCAGCGTACCACCCGGAAGAAGCTGCCCTTCGGCGTGTGCCAGGTGGGCAAGTCCTTCCGCAACGAGATCACCCCCGGCAACTTCACCTTCCGCACCCGTGAGTTCGAGCAGATGGAGCTGGAGTTCTTCTGCAAGCCCGGCACCGAGCTGGAGTGGTTCAAGTACTGGAAGGACTTCTGCCACAAGTGGCTGCTGAACCTGGGCATGAAGGACGAGAACCTGCGCCTGCGCGACCACGACCCCGAAGAACTGTCTCACTATTCCAACGCCACCACCGACTTCGAGTTCGCCTTCCCCTTCGGCTGGGGCGAGCTGTGGGGCGTGGCTTCCCGGACCAACTACGACCTGAACGCCCACCAGACCACCTCCGGCAAGGACCAGACTTACTTCGACCAGGAGTCCGGCGAGCACTACATCCCCTTCGTCATCGAGCCTTCTCTGGGCGCCGACCGCGTGACCCTGGCCTTCCTGGTGGACGCTTACGACGAGGAGGTCGTGGGCCAGGACAAGAACGGCAAGGACGACGTCCGCGTGGTCCTGCGCCTGCACCCCGCCCTGGCACCCTTCAAGTGCGCCGTGCTGCCCCTGTCCAAGAAGCTGGCCGGCCCCGCCCAGGAGCTGCTGGATGACCTGTCCAAGGACTTCATGTGCGACTATGACGACGCCGGCTCCATCGGCAAGCGCTATCGCCGCCAGGACGAGATCGGCACCCCCTACTGCATCACCGTGGACTTCGACACCGTGGGCGACGCCGACAAGGAAGGCGACCACTGCGTCACCGTCCGTGACCGCGACACCATGGAGCAGGTCCGTCTGCCTATCTCTGAGCTGAAGGACTACCTCCGGGAGAAGATGGCATTTTAAGCCTCATTTCAGGATTCCCTAGTACGATAACTTGACTGCCCAGGGGGTGGGGGACTGCGTAAGTTTTGCGGCCTCCCACCCCTGGTGGTTTGTTCTTTCCAAGCGGTTATCTTCCGGTGTTTTTCGGAACGCCGGAGGATAAGCGTTTAGAAAACGAAAGGAGACGACCGATGTCATCTGCCGAAAAACAACAACGAAAAGCCGCGCGGAAGCTGCCGGGGAAGGACCAGGGCCTGACCTTCTGGCAGTGCTTCGCCAAGGATCGGCTGTATACCAAAGATATGCCGGGCATCCGGCCCTATCTCTACATCATCCCCTTTTTCCTTGCCTATTTTGTGCTGGACTTTTCCCTGCGCTACACCTACCGGTCCGCAGGCATCGTGGGGGTGGGGTATCTTCCGGCATTTCTGTTCACTCTGGGCTGGGCGCTGGTCTTTGCGGGGCTGGTATTCTGCCTGCCCAAGGTGCCCCGCTGGTTCGTGCGGTGCGTGCCGCTGGTGACCTTCGTCACCATCGCCGTGACCCACAGCGGCTTTATGAGCATGTTCCGCCGCTTCTTCTCCTTCTCCGTGCTGACCTACGGGGGAACGGGGAGCTTCATGCAGGCCTCGTACATCCACATCGCGCTGAAGGTGGTGGCGGGGGCCACGGTCACCGTCCTGCTGATGATGACCTCCGGCCGTCTGCTGAAGGTCATTCCGCCCAAGCCTGTGAAGCTGTCTGTGATCCTGGGCCTGGTGGCGGCGGTGCTGGGGGCGGGGATCATCGCCTTTACCAACTACCATTTCTTCCCCGTGGTGGACACGGTGGTCTGGGACAACGCCGAGGAAAACACGGAGAGCGCCGCCTACCATGCGTTCAGCGACACCACCAACTCCCTGAAGCTCTGCGGCCTGTACCAGTACACCATGCGGGATCTCGTCCGCCAGATCTTCCCCGCCAACACCATGAGCGACGACGAGCGGCAGCAGGTGGAGGATGATATCGCCGCCTACGAGGACGCCAAACAGCCCAACGACTACACGGGTCTGCTCCAGGGCAAAAACGTCATCATGGTCCAGCTGGAGGCCCTGGACACCTGGATGCTCCAGCCGGAGTACATGCCCAACCTCTCGCAGCTCAAGTCCGAGAGCATTGCCTTCACCAACCACTACACCCCGGCCTATATCACCGCCGGAACCTTCAACACCGAGTTCATGGCCAACACCAGCCTCCTGCCCGCCACCGGCGGCATCCCCACCTCGGTGTACACCGACGACAACTACCCCTTCTCCCTGGCCAACCTGTTCCGCAAGGCCGGCTACACGGCCCGCTCCTTCCACAACAGCGAGGGGAACGTCTACGACCGGGAGAACATCCACCTCAACCTGGGCTATGAGAAATACTACGGCGGCAGTACCCTGAATATGGACGAGCACGAGCTGGACCGCCAGCTCATCAACGGCTTCGATGCCATGACGGAGAAAAGCCCCTTCTTCTCCTTCGTCATCACCTACTCGGCCCACGGGCCTTACGGCGAGGACAACGTCATCTACCAGGAGAACAAAGACGCCGCCCAGGCCGCAGCCAAGCGCACCGACGGCAACTACGTTTACGCCGTGGCCGGGGCCATGGAGACCGACCGCTTCATCGGGGAGCTGATGGACAAGCTCCGGGAGAGCGGCCACGACAAGGACACCGTCCTGGTCTTCTACGCCGACCATTACAACTACTACATGATGGACGACGCCCTGAACATGGAGCTCAAGGGCGTGGACAACATGAACATGCTCCAGCACACGGACTTCTTCATCTGGGCCGACGGCATCGAGCCGACCCGGATCGACAAGGTGACGGCCACCCCCGACGTGCTGCCCACCGTGGCCAACCTCCTGGGTCTGGACACCACCGGGGCCTTCCTGGTGGGACACGACGGCCTGGGGGACCAGGGCGGCTATGTGTTCTTTGCCGACGGCAGCTGGTTTGACGGCGAGCGCTACTGGTCCAGCACCAGCGGCGAGACCGGCAATGCCGAGCGTACCGCCGAGATCAGCCGCCTGACCACCCTGAGCAACCGCATCCTGGCAGGCAACTATTACAGCAATTTGGAGAGCGAGACCCATGACACCAACGAAAACTGACGTGCGTCCGGCGCGGAGCCCTGCGTCGGCCAAGAAAACAATGCAGCTGCCCCGGTCCCCCTGGCTGACCCTGCTGCTGCTGCTGGCCGTGGGCGTGATGATCAGCGGCTTTTCCCTGGCCTTTTCCGGGAGTGAAGGCATCGGCTGGGGGGGAAGCCCCGTCCTGTTCTTCTGGAACACCCTGCCCATCCTGCTCCTGCTGGGGCTGGTGTGGCTGGCCAGCGGCCTTTCCTGGCTGGCGGTGCTGGTGACGGGGACGCTGATCTTCCTGCTCACCGGGGCCAATTACTTCAAGGTCATGTTCCGGGATGACCCCATGGTCTGGTCCGACCTCTTCCGCATCCGGGAGGGGTTCCAGATGTCCGGGCAGTACGACGTGAAGCTCACGCCCCTCATGGGGGTGTGGATCGCGGCGATGATCGCCGCCGCCGTCCTGCTGTTTTTCCTGGGAAAAGGCAAGCCCCGCGCCACGGTGCGGATGCTGGCCCTGACCGCCGTGGGCATGTTCAGCCTGGTCTGCTTCAACTACATTTACCCCAACGACCAGCGCTACACCCAGCTGGCCGGGGACTACGCCAAGGACGAGGGGGAGGCCTACGCCGCCACCGGTATCGTCTACCCCTTCTTCCACAGCGCGGGGGACTACATGAATTCCCAGGGAAATTACGACGAGCGGGCGGCGCGGGAAGAGCTGAACCAGTACACCGACGCCACCATTCCTGCGGACAAGAAGGTAAACCTCATCACCATCCAGCTGGAGGCCTTTGCCGACCTGTCCGTCTTTGACATCGACGGCCTGTCGCCGGACGTATACAAGGACTTCCACGACATCCAGGCTGCCAGCTACTCCGGGAATCTCATCACGGACATCTTCGCCGGGGGCACCACGGAGACGGAATGGGCCTTTATCACCGGCGGCAACCGGCACGGGGACTTTAAGACCAAGACGGACTCCACCGCCTGGTATCTCAAGAGCCAGGGCTACACCGCCAACGGCGCCCACCCCTGCCGGGACTGGTTCTACAACCGCCTGACGGTGAACCCCAACCTGGGCCTGGACGACTACCTCTTCACGGACAACTACTACTACCAGTTCGTGGAGAAGGACGCAGACGTGGCCTATGACGATGTGTTCTTCCCGGACCTGCAAAACCGGCTGACGGAATACTTCCAGACCAACGACGCCCCCCTCTTCTCCTTCAACGTGACCTACCAGGGCCACGGCCCCTACAACACGGAGAAGACCTATTGGGGCAGCGAGTATTGCACGGGAAATTATGAACCGAAGACCCTCAACGCCCTGAACAACTACTTCCACCTGGTCCAGGACACCTCCCACTACGTCAAGGAGTTCATGTCCTACCTCGACAGCCTGGACGAGCCGGTGGTGCTGGTCCTCTACGGGGACCATAAGCCCTGGATGGGCAACCACGGCGTCATCTACGAGGGCATGGGCATCAGCCTGGACACCACCACGGAGCAGGGCTTCCGAAACTATTACTCCACCTGGTACACCATCTGGGGCAACCAGGCGGCCAAGACCCAGCTGGGCCAGAGCTTCCAGGGCCAGGGCCCGGATCTCTCCCCCTGCTTCCTCATGAATCAGGTCTTTGAAATGATCGGCTGGGAGGGCTCTGCCTACATGCAGGCCCAGCGGGAGACGGCGCACATGCTCCCCGTCCTGCACACCACCGGCTGGGTGGAGGAGAACGGCGTCCTCACCGACAGCCCCTCCCCCGCAGCCAAGGCGCGTATGGAAGATTTTCAGAATCTATCCCAGTATGATCGCACAAAATATGAGTAAAAGTGAGAAAACCTCCCTTATCTCTTGAGATAAGGGAGGTTTTATGCTATTCTAAAATATGTATAGCTATTGACTTTTTTCTCTGCCGCCTGCACAGGGCGGCAACGCGAGATAGAAATTATCAAACCGAGGTTCCAAACCATGAAGTATCAGCAGTGGAAGATAGCCCAGCGATCCCAGCAAGTGTGCCGGGAGATGGAGCGCCAGGGGGTGCCTCTCCTGGTGGCTGCCACCCTCTGCGCCCGCGGGCTGACCGACTTAGATGAGGCCAAGGCTCTGCTGTCCAGCGCAGAGGATCAGCTCTGCGACCCCTACTTGATGAAAGACATGGATCTGGCGACCGCCCGCATCGGGCGGGCGCTGCGCAACAAGGAGTCTATCGCCGTCTACGGCGACTACGACGTGGACGGCATCACCGCCACCTGTCTGCTCACCCATTATCTCCGGTCGCAGGGGGGCAACGTGCGCTATTACATCCCCGACCGGCTCACCGAGGGCTACGGCGTGAACAACCAGGCCGTGGAGGAGCTGGCGCTGCAAGGCGTGACCCTCATCATCACCGTGGACTGCGGCATCACCGCCCTGGCCGAGACGGCTTACGCCGCCAGCCTGGGCGTGGACATGATCGTCACCGACCACCACGAATGCAAAGAAAAGCTCCCGGACGCCATCGCCGTGGTGGACCCCCACCGGAAAGACTGCCCCTATCCCTTCAAGGATCTGGCCGGCGTGGGCGTGGCCCTGAAGCTGGTCATGGCCCTGGGCAGCGTCTCCGGCGGCGAGAAGCGGGCCAACGCCCTGTTTCACGAGTACGCCGATCTGGCCGCCGTAGGCACCATCGCGGACGTGATGAAGCTTTTGGGCGAGAACCGGACCATCGTCCGGGTGGGCCTGAAGCACCTGAAAAAGACCCGCCGCCGCGGGCTGTACGCCCTCATGGTGGAGGCCGGGACCCTGAGCCGGGCCATCAACTCCACCACCGTGGGGTACTGTCTCTCCCCCCGCATCAACGCCGCCGGACGCATGGGCCGGGCGGCCATGGCCGCCGACCTCATCCTGACGGACGACACCGAGCGGGCCGAGTATCTGGCCCATGAGCTGTGTGAGCTCAACCGCCAGCGGCAGGGAGTGGAGCTGGATATTTTCAACAACTGCCTCTCCCGCCTGGCCGGGGGCGGGACCTACGACTGCCTGGTCTTGGCCGACCACACCTGGCACCAGGGCGTGGTGGGCATCGTGGCCTCCCGGCTGGCCGAGCAGTTTGCCTGCCCCGTGTTTATGATCTGTCTCCAGGAGGACGGCAAGGGTAAGGGCTCCTGCCGGTCCTACGGCGGCTTTAACCTCTTCGCCGCCCTGGAGCAGTGCGCAGACCTGTTGGAGGGCTACGGCGGCCATGCGCTGGCCGCGGGCTTTACCATCCTGGAGGACAACATCCCCCTCTTCCGCCACCGGATGCAGGACCTCATCCGGGAGGACACCGGGGGCGAGGCCAATGTCTCCACCTTGAAGATCGACGGGGAGATCGAAAACACCGCCGTCCTCACCGTGGAGGAGGTCGAGGCCCTGTCCATGCTGGAGCCATACGGCGCGGGCAACCCCAAGCCCATCTTTTCCCTCAGCGGCGTCACCGTCACCTGCATGACCGACGTGGGCGGCGGGCGGCATCTCAAGATGCGGGCCAGCCGGGACGGGCGGACCGTGGACATGATCTTTTTCTCCGTCACCCGTGCCAAGTCCGGCCTGGCGGTGGGGGACAAGGCGGACGTGGCCTTTTACCCTCAGATCAACGAATACCGCGGCTCCCGGACGGTGCAGCTGCACCTGGTGGACCTGCGACCGGCCTACACGGCCAAACAGCAGAATGAACAGGCTCTGTATCGGAAATACTCCCGTGGGGAGCCCATCACCCCCTGCGAGGCGCGGGCCATGATCCCGGACCGGGAGGAGCTGGCCGCCGTGTGGCGGTACCTGGCCAACCGGGAGGGGGAGGTCATCGACCACCCCATTCGCCTGGCCCGGAAGGTCGCCCAGGAGGGGGACCTGTGGGAATCCACCCTGCGGACGATGATCTGCCTGGAGGTGATGGAGAGCTTCGAGCTGCTCCACATGGAGCCGGAGCCGGGGGGGATGCTCCGCATCTGCCTGCAAAAGCGGCGGGGCCAGGGGAAGGTCTCCCTGCTCCAGTCGCCCATCATCAAGCACTTGAAGGACATCGCCTGGGGCAAAGAGAGAAGCTCATAACAGCAGGAAAGGGGAGGACGCTATGGAGAGTGCGACCGGGAATCAAGTCCCTATGGAGGACAAACTAGCCGCTCGGTTTGCCGAGCTGGAAGAAAAAATCAAGAACATGCCCCAGGAGGAGCAGGACCGGGTGCGGGACGCCTACACCTACGCCAAGGAGCACCACGACGGCCAGCTCCGCAAGGACGGCTCCCCTTATATCACCCACCCCCTGGAGGTGGCGCATCTGGTGGCGGACCTGGGGCTGGACGCCGACTCCATCATCGCCGCCCTGCTCCACGACACCATCGAGGACACCGACGCCACCCATGAGGAGGTCGCCAAGCGCTTTGGCGTCACCGTGGCCAACCTGGTGGAGGGCGTGACCAAGTTAAACAAGGTTAAGTATACCTCCACGGAAGAGAAGCAGATGGAAAATCTGCGGAAAATGCTCATGGCCATGGCCCAGGATGTCCGGGTCATTCTGATCAAGATCTGCGACCGGGTGCACAACATCCGGACGCTGGAATACCAGTCCGAGAAGAAGCAGCGGGAGAAGGCCCTGGAGACGCTGGAGATCTACGCCCCCATCGCCCACCGCCTGGGTATGCAGCGGATGAAATGGGAGATGGAGGACGAGTCCCTCCGCTTCCTGGACCCCGTGGCCTACAAAGAAATTTCGGACGAGCTGGCGGCCCAGGCCAAGGCCCACGCCGCCTTTATGGAGCGGATCCAAAACGAGATCCAGGACCGCCTGAAAAAAGAGAGCATCAAGGGCACGGTCTACGGGCGGGTGAAGCACGTCTACTCCATCTACCGGAAGATGTACGCCCAGAACAAAAAGCTCAGTGAGATCTTTGATCTCTATGCCTTTCGGGTCATCGTGGATGACATCCCCACCTGTTACAGCGTGCTGGGCTGTATCCACGACATGTACAAGGCGGTCTTGGGCCGCTTTAAGGACTACATCGGCACGCCCAAGCCCAACATGTACCAGTCCCTCCACACCACCGTCATCGGCAGCGAGGGCATCCCCTTTGAGGTCCAGATCCGTACCTGGGAGATGCACCACATGGCCGAGTACGGCGTGGCGGCCCACTGGAAGTATAAGCAGGGCCTGAGCAACAAGCAGCTGGGCACCGAGGAGACCTTTGCCTGGGTGCGCCGTCTGCTGGAAAACCAGCAGGACACCGAGGCGGAGGAATACATCCGCTCGCTGAAGGTCGATCTCTTCGCCGACGAGGTCTTTGTCTTTACCCCTGGCGGCGATGTCATCAATCTGCCCGCCGGGGCGACCCCCATCGACTTTGCCTATGCCATCCACTCCGCCGTGGGCAACTCCATGACGGGGGCGAAGGTCAACGGGCGCATCGTCGGCTTTGACTACCGCCTGCGCTCCGGCGAGATCGTGGAGGTCATCACCTCCAAAAACGCCAAGGGCCCCAGCCGCGACTGGATGAAGCTGGCCAAGAGCAACCAGGCCCGCACCAAGATCCGCCAGTGGTTCAAGCGGGAGAAGCGGGAGGAAAACGTGGCCCACGGCCGCACCATGTTCGAGGGAGAGATCAAGCGCCTGGGCCTGACCATCGCCATGCTCACCACCGAGTCGATGCTGCCGCACATTCTGGAAAAAGTCCGCTTCAA
>OLPZ01002233.1_pt1 | contig 11440 bp, 9 predicted proteins | sample 1672711 | NCBI WGS metagenome assembly OLPZ01 (sample SAMEA3136716, study PRJEB25190) | human gut metagenome
GAAGACAGAGCCGCAAAGGCAGAAGCTGTAGCAGATGCAGAAGAGGTAGCTGAAGAAACAGCAGAAGAGACAGAAGAAGTTAAAGAGGAAGAAGCGTAAGATCATGAAGTTTTTAATCAAGCATGATATTAAAGGCAGAATCCGTGTGCAGATGTGCCAGACGAGAATGTCATTTTCACAGGCAGATATGCTGCAATATTATCTGGAAGGCAGAGAGTATATCCATGCAGTGAAGATTCAGGTGCGAACACAAGGCGTGGTGATTCAATATGAAGAAAGTGCGAGAGCACAAGTGATCGATGACCTGCGTGCATTTGGATATGACAGAGTGACGGTTCCTGAGAGCTATCTGGAAAAATCAGGCAGAGAGTTAAATCAGGAGTACTGGGATAAGCTGGTCAACAAAGTTGTCCTGCATTTCGGCAATAAATTATTCATGCCGCTGCCAATCCGTACAGCGATTGCAACTGTGAAATCAGTAAAATATATCTGGCAGGGTGTTCGTACATTTGCAAAAGGTAAGATTGAAGTGCCGGTTCTCGATGGAACAGCAATTGCAATTTCCATGTTACGTGGAGATATAAATACAGCAAGTTCTGTCATGTTCCTGCTCGGCATTGGTGAAGTACTGGAAGAGTGGACGCATAAGAAGTCGGTAGATGATCTGGCAAGAAGCATGTCACTGAATATCAGTAAAGTATGGCTGGTAACAGATGGAAAAGAAGTTCTTGTCAATGCAACGAAGATCCAGCCGATGGACGAAGTTCGTGTGCATGTCGGCAATGTAATTCCGTTTGATGGTGTTGTGACAGCCGGAGAGGCGATGGTCAATCAGGCATCCCTGACAGGTGAATCTGTTCCGGTGAGAAAATGTGAAGATCGTTATGTTTATGCCGGTACAGTGGTAGAAGAAGGCGAACTGACTGTCCGTGTCAAAGAGACGAATGGTTCCAGCAAGTTTGAGAAGATTGTGACTATGATCGAAGAATCTGAGAAACTTAAATCTTCTCTGGAGAGCAAGGCAGAACATCTTGCAGATCGTCTTGTGCCGTATACATTTGCGGGAACATTTGCGACCTATTTCCTCACAAGAAATGTGACGAAAGCATTGGCTGTTCTGATGGTTGACTTCTCATGTGCATTGAAACTTGCAATGCCGATTTCCGTATTGTCTGCAATCCGTGAAGCGAGTGAACACAGCATTACGGTCAAGGGTGGAAAATATCTGGAAGCCATGGCAGAAGCTGAGACGATCGTATTTGACAAGACAGGAACGCTGACAAAAGCACAGCCGACAGTTGCTGAGGTTGTTTCTTTTGATGGCAGAGAGCCAAAAGAATTACTGCGTATTGCCGCATGTCTGGAAGAACATTTTCCACATTCTATGGCAAAAGCAGTTGTGAAAGCTGCAAAAGAGCAGAATCTTGTACACGAAGAATTACATTCAAAAGTAGAATATATTGTTGCACATGGAATCTCTTCCAAGATCGAGGAAAAGAAGGTTGTGATCGGAAGTTACCATTTCGTATTTGAGGATGAGAACTGCAAAATTCCGGAAGGGATGCAGGAGAAGTTCGATACACTGCCGGATGAATATTCTCATTTGTATATGGCGATCGAGCAAGAGCTTGCGGCCGTTATCTGTATCGAAGATCCGATCCGTGAGGAAGCGAGAGAAGTGGTTGCAAGACTGAAAGAAGTCGGACTATCCAAGGTTGTTATGATGACAGGAGACAGTGACCGGACAGCGAAAGCGATTGCTGCAAGAGTTGGTGTTGACCGGTATTTCTCAGAAGTACTGCCGGAAGATAAGGCGAACTTTATCGAAGCTGAGAAGAAAGCCGGAAGAAAAGTCATCATGATTGGCGATGGAATCAATGATTCGCCGGCACTGTCAGCGGCAGATGTTGGCATTGCGATCAGTGACGGTGCTGAGATTGCAAGAGAGATCGCAGACGTGACGGTCGGAGCAGACAGCTTACATGAGATCGTGACACTGAAAGAATTAAGTGACCGGTTAATGAGCCGGATCCATGGCAATTACAGAAGTATTGTCGGAATTAATACAGGACTGATCCTGTTAGGCGTGATGGGCGTGATACCGCCGACAACATCCGCACTTTTACATAATTCTTCAACTTTATATATCAGTTTAAAGAGTATGAAAAATCTGTTGCCGGAATAGGCAGCAGATTTTTTTATGGCGACGAGGAAAATGCGATGCTTTAATAATTTCTTAATTTTCTATAAAAAGGAGCTTTTTATAGAATTTTTCGCTATAATAAAAAGATAAGGCTGAAAAGAAGGAGAATACTACATGTTACAAATCCAACATATATGCAAGGAATACCGGACAGCGAATCTCGTCCAGAAAGCACTGGATGATGTGAGCCTGAATCTCAGGGATAATGAATTTGTTGCAATTCTTGGACCGAGCGGTTCTGGTAAGACAACGCTTCTGAACATTATCGGCGGGCTGGACCGCTACGACAGTGGTGATCTGGTGATTAATGGAATATCGACGAAAAAATACAAGGACAGAGACTGGGATTCATATCGGAACCATACGATTGGATTTGTGTTTCAAAGTTATAATCTGATTCCACATCAGACGGTACTGTCAAATGTGGAACTTGCACTGACGATTTCAGGAATCGGCAAGGAAGAGCGGAGAAAACGTGCGATAGAAGCGCTGGAGCAGGTAGGACTCGGAGAACAGTTACATAAGAAGCCGAACCAGATGTCCGGGGGACAGATGCAGCGTGTCGCGATCGCGAGAGCGCTTGTCAATGATCCGGATATTTTACTGGCAGATGAGCCGACCGGTGCGCTGGACAGCGAGACAAGTGTACAGGTTATGGATCTTCTGCGTGAAGTGGCAAAAGACCGCCTGGTTGTAATGGTTACGCACAATCCGGAGCTTGCGCAGGAGTACGCAACGAGGATCGTGAAGTTAAAAGATGGAAAGATCCGCTCGGATTCCGATCCATATATTCCGAAGCAGGATGAAGAGAAAGTTCCGGTTCATCAGAACATGGGCAAATCTTCTATGTCATTTTTAACGGCGCTTGCACTTAGCTTTAATAACCTGAGGACGAAGAAGGCGCGAACACTTCTGACTGCATTTGCAGGTTCCATCGGAATCATCGGAATTGCACTCATTTTGGCACTTTCGACCGGAGTGAATGATTATATCCAGTCGGTGGAAGAAGATACGCTTTCTGAATATCCGCTGCAGATCCAGAGCACCGGATTTGACATTTCTTCAATGATCGTCGGAATGAGTGGTAATGACAGTGATTCAGACAGCGCAAAAGATAAAAAAAGTACAACGAATACAAAAAACAAAGCAGATCAGCAGGTGAAAATTTTCAAAAATGTGACGGAAATGTTCAGCAAGATGAATTCCAATGACCTCAAGTCTTTGAAGAAGTATCTGGACAGTGATCAGTCGGATGTTCGAAAATATACGAAATCTATCGAATATTCCTATAATATAACACCACAGATCTACAGAGATACTGGCAAGAAGATCCGTAAAGTGAATCCGGATCAGTCATTTGCGGCAATGGGACTTGGCTCCTCCGTTGGAACGAACAGTATGATGTCCAGTATGATGAGCACCAATGTATTTTACCGGATGCCGGATAACCCGGATTTGTATAAGGGGCAGTATAACATTAAGGCAGGACGCTGGCCGCAGGATTATAACGAGTGCGTTCTTGTGCTGACACCGGATGGAAGTATGAGTGATTTTCTTCTGTATACACTGGGACTTCGTAATATCAAAGAGCTGGATGATATGGTTCAGAACTTTATCGACGAGAAGAATATAAAGATGCCGGGAGATATTGGAAAATATACTTACCGTGATATTATGAATGCGAAGTTCAAGCTGGTAAACGCTTCGGATTATTATCAGTATGACAGCAAATATAAGGTCTGGAAGGATAAGTCCGGTAATCAGAGTTATCTGAAGAAACTGATGAAAAATGCGGAAGATATAAAGATTGTCGGTGTTGTACAGCCGAAAAAGGGCGGAAAAGCTGCATCACTGACACCGGGAATTAACTATCCGGCTTCGCTTGTACAGCATACGGTACAGGAAGCAAAGAACAGTAAGATCGTAAGAGAACAGTTGAAAAATAAGAAAAAAGACATTTTCACCGGAGAAAAGTTCGGAAAGCTTGATAAGAAAAAAGGCATGGATATGAATTCTATGTTTGCGGTTGATCAGGATGCGTTAAAAAATGCTTTCGGTATGGATACAAGTGCATTTTCAGGCAGTATGAAGAATGCATTTTCCGGGGATTCCCTAAATATGCAGAAATTATTTGAAAGTGCCGGAAAGTCTATGGATCTGTCGAAAATGATCGATTTAGACAAAATTGCAATGAACCTTGAAGATATGCCGGATCTGCAGCTGGATGATATGGTGAAGAATCTGCAGGTCGCAGTAAAACCGGGTGGTATGGAGAAGTTATCGGCAAGTCTGATGCTTGGCTATAACGAGTATGTGAAGACACATCCGGAAGCGGATTATTCGAGTCTGGACAGTGCGTTCGCAGCATATCTGAAGACGGACAGTGCGCAGACAATCCTTAAGACGAATATGAAAGCTATTTTGAAAAAGCAGGGAAAAGTAACGCTTACGACCGAACGTATGCAGGAGCTTGTCACAGATGTGCTGAAAGGCTTCCAGCAGTATGAGAAGGCAAATAACCTGACGGATCCTGATAAATTCAGTGAATATTTGCAGGCATATCTGAAAACAGACGGTGCAGTGAGTATCATGAATACGTGGGCGGACAAAGTATTTGCGGATATGGATATCCAGATTACGGATGCTGAGATGGATAGTCTGTCTTCACAGTTGTCAGCAGGATATCTGGTGTATGCGAAGAAAAATAACAAGCCTGATCCGACGAAGATGGGACAGTATTTTCTGGATTATATCAGCACGCCGGATGGTCAGAAATACCTGGCAGCAGGACTTACGCAGGCAATCGACATGGATAAACTGGAAAAACAGATTTCCAAATCTATGGGAACTTATATGAAAGGGGCGATGGGAACATACAGCAAAGCATTGTCGAAAACATTGCAGAAACAGATGACTTCTGCGATGAAGCAGATCACCAGTCAGATGACAAAAGGTATGCAGACAGCAATGACACAGGCAATGTCAAATATCGGTACGCAGCTTCAGGATGCCATGAAGATCGACCCTTCAGCATTTGCCAAAGCATTTAATATGAATATGAGCCAGGATGATCTGATGGAACTGTTTATGTCAATGAGTGGTCAGGAAAAGGCAACTTACGAAGGAAATCTGCAGAAACTTGGTTATGCTGATTTTGCGAAGCCGAGTACGATTTCCCTGTATCCGAAGAATTTTGACGCAAAAGCAAAGGTTGTCGATATTCTGGATAATTATAATAAAAAGATGGAAAAAGCCGGAAAAGATGAACGGGTAATCACCTATACGGATATTGTGGGTACAATGATGAATTCGGTAACAGATATTATTAATATCATCAGTTATGTACTGATCGCATTTGTGGCAATTTCGTTGATCGTATCTTCGATCATGATCGGTGTTATTACTTATATCAGTGTACTGGAACGTAAGAAGGAGATCGGAATCCTGAGCATCCAAAGGAAATGTTTCACAGGTGTTTAATGCCGAGACATTTATCATTGGTCTCTGTGCAGGGCTTATGGGAATCGGACTGACGCTTCTGATTCTTGTTCCTGCAAACATGTTGATCCATACACTGACAAATAATACCAATATAAATGCAGTCCTTCCGGCTGTGCCGGCGCTTGTGCTGATCGTGTTGAGTGTCATTCTGACACTTCTTGGCGGACTGATCCCGTCCAGAAAAGCAGCAAAGAGTGATCCGGTGACAGCACTCCGGACGGAATAAAAGTATTTGAGAAAAGTGGTTAAAAGCGATTTTGTGGCAACGCTTTGGATAGAGTAAGAGTATAAGTAGAATGAGAGTGCAGGAAAATAAAAACAAGAAGGTGAACAGACAATGAAGAAAGAGCTGGAATATTTCGCTATTGAGGGGGCATTTGGCGGAAATCAGGACTGGTTCAGTAATGTAGTTATGAATATGGGTGGCTGCGCTGCGGCAACGGCGTGCGACAGCTGTATCTATTTTGCAAAATATATGGGAATGCGTGCATTGTATCCCTATGATATCAACAATCTGACAAAAGAAGATTACAAGCGGTTCAGCCAGGTGATGAAGCCTTACATCCGTCCAAGAGTGGGCGGTGTCCGCAAATTATCCTGGTATATGAATGGGTTCAGCAAATATATAGCGGCTGTGCAGGCGAAGCTGGATATAGAAGAAGCCGGATTTTTAAATATACGCATGCAGGAAATATCCGGTGATGTAGAATATGCAGAGGCATACCGGCGGATCAAGAGCCAGATCGATGCAGGACTTCCGGTTCCGTATCTGATGTTGAAACATAAGAATACCGAAGAATTTAAGGATTTCACATGGCACTGGTTCCTGGTTGTCGGTTATGAAGAGAAGGATGAAGATATGCTCATCCGTATTGCGACATATGGCGAGGAAATTTGGCTGTCGCTCCGGAAGATGTGGTCCACCGGCTATGAGGAAAAAGGCGGGATAGTGTTGTATACGATTTAATTTTTAATTTGGGACGGGGATTTTCTAGAAAATCCCCGTCCCAAATTAAAATTCCCCTGTCCCTTTTTAGAAAATCCCTGTCCCCTCTTTACGAAAAACTGTTTTTCAGTTACAATAATAGCCGAGTATGTAAAATTACAGGAAAAAGTGAGGATATAAAAAATGGCAAATCCAGTAGTTACATTTGAAATGGAAAATGGAGATATTATGAAAGCGGAGCTGTATCCTGAGATTGCACCGAATACAGTAAATAATTTCGTTTCTCTCGTTAATAAAGGATTCTACAACGGACTGATTTTTCATCGTGTGATCAGTGGATTCATGATCCAGGGCGGATGTCCGGATGGAACCGGAATGGGTGGTCCGGGATATACGATCCGTGGCGAATTCATGCAGAATGGTTATGCAAACAGCCTTGCGCACACAGAAGGTGTACTGTCTATGGCAAGAGCCATGCACCCGGATTCAGCAGGATCCCAGTTTTTCATCATGCACAAGAACTCCCCACATCTGGACGGCGCTTATGCTGCATTTGGTAAGATCATCGAAGGTATGGATGTGGTAAATAAGATTGCTGCAACCGATACAGATTACAGTGACAGACCGTTAGAAGAACAGAAGATGAAGAGTGTAACGGTTGAGACATTCGGAGAGACTTATCCTGAGCCGGAGAAAGTTTCATAATAAGATGAAAGAAACAAAGAAGACCGTGTGCTGCACCTTACCGGGTGCAGCCTGATATTTTATGGCTGGAGGCATATAACAGATGGATATGGTTCAGACAGATAATCTGATATTTGAATATGAGAAGCGGGATGAAGAAGGTAACGTGACCGGAACGTACCGCGCAATTGACGGGGTGAATATAAACGCCAGAGAAGGGCAGTTTATTGCCATTTTGGGACATAACGGTTCCGGAAAATCAACGCTGGCAAAGCATATGAATGCAATATTAGTTCCAACCGGCGGCACGATGTGGGTGAGCGGCTGGAATACGAAAGAACCGGAGCATCTGTGGGATGTCAGACAGTCGGCGGGAATGGTATTTCAGAATCCGGACAATCAGATCATCGGAACAGTTGTGGAAGAAGATGTAGGATTCGGTCCGGAGAACCTTGGAGTTCCAACAGATGAGATCTGGACACGTGTGGAAGAAAGTCTGAAAGCAGTCGGCATGCTGGAATACAGACACCATTCGCCAAACAAGCTGTCCGGCGGACAGAAGCAGCGTGTGGCAATTGCGGGCGTAGTGGCGATGGAGCCGAAGTGTATCGTGCTTGATGAGCCTACCGCGATGCTGGATCCGGTCGGAAGAAAAGAAGTTCTGAAAACAGTTCAGAAGTTAAGAAAAGAGAAACATGTGACGGTGATCCTGATCACGCACTATATGGAAGAAGTCATCGATGCGGATCAGATCTATGTTATGGATCATGGTCATGTAGTTATGCAAGGAACACCGAAGAAGATATTTTCGCAGGTAGATAAATTAAAAGAGTACCGCCTGGATGTACCGCAGGTGACACTCCTTGCAGATACACTTCGTAAACAGGGAGTGGATATTCCGGAAGGAATTCTGCGAAAGGAAGAGTTGGTGGAAGCATTATGTCGATTAAATTAGAACATTTGAATTATGTATACAGTGCAGGAACCGCCTACGAAAAACAGGCATTGAAGGATGTATGTCTGGAAATTCCGCACGGAGAATTTGTAGGGATCATCGGTCATACAGGATCGGGCAAATCCACGCTGATTCAGCATCTGAATGGACTGGTAAAGGCGACATCCGGTGCACTTTATTATGATGGCAAGAATATTTACGAACCGGGATATAATATGCGTGAACTGAGAAATCAGGTCGGACTTGTATTTCAGTATCCGGAGCATCAGCTTTTTGAAGTGGATGTTATGAGTGATGTCTGCTTTGGGCCGAAGAATCAGGGACTGAATCCGGATCAATGTATGGAATGTGCGCTGGAGGCATTGAAACTTGTTGGATTAAAAGAAAAATATTACAATTCTTCGCCTTTCGAACTCTCGGGTGGGCAGAAAAGACGTGTAGCGATTGCAGGTGTGCTTGCCATGCATCCGAAGGTACTTGTACTGGATGAACCGACAGCGGGATTGGATCCGAAAGGACGTGATGACATTCTGGATCAGATCGCTTATCTGCATACGCAGAGAGATATGACAGTTATTCTGGTGTCCCACAGTATGGAGGATATTGCCAGATATGCTGATCGCATTATCGTTATGAATAAAGGCGAAGTGATGTACAATGACTGCCCGCGCAAGGTATTTGAACATTATCGGGAGTTGGAGCAGGTAGGGCTTGCAGCACCGCAGGTAACTTATATTATGCATGATCTGAAAGAACAGGGATTTGCAGTGGAACCAAATGTAACAACCGTGGAAGAGGCGGCTGCGCAGATTAAGAAGGCACTGGAGAAGAGAAAATGATTCGAGATATTACAATAGGACAATATTATCCGGCAAAAAGTGTGGTCCACAGACTGGATCCGAGAGTAAAACTGATATGTACACTGCTGTATCTGATCTCGCTTTTCTTATTCAGCAGTATTCCGGGATATCTTGTGGCAACGGTATTTCTGATCTGTGTGATCCACATTTCCAAAGTTCCTTTTTCTTATATTGTAAAAGGACTGAAGCCGGTGATCATGCTGCTTATGATCACCGTATTATTTAACCTGTTTCTGACAAGACAGGGAGACGTGCTGTTTCATGCATGGATCTTTACAATCACAGAAGGTGGTCTTCGTACTGCGGTGTATATGGCAATCCGGCTTGTTTATCTGATTATTGGTTCTTCGCTGATGACATTTACGACAACACCGAATGAGCTGACAGATGGGATCGAAGCGGTGCTTCATCCACTGAATAAGATTCATGTGCCGGTACATGAGATTGCAATGATGATGTCAATCGCACTCCGGTTTATTCCGATTTTGCTGGAAGAGACAGATAAGATCATGAAAGCACAGCTTGCAAGAGGTGCGGATTTCGAGAGCGGTAATATACTGCAGAGAGCGAAAAGCATGGTGCCGATCCTGGTACCGTTGTTTGTATCGGCATTCCGCCGTGCAAATGACCTTGCGATGGCGATGGAAGCCAGGTGCTACAGGGGCGGCGATGGGCGCACGAAGATGAAGCCACTTCGCTATAAGAGCAGAGATTATGCGGCTTATATCATTGTGATTGCATATGTGGTCGCAGTGGTCGCAATCGGTCGTGGTGTGCAGTTGCATATCTGGGTATTTTAAATAAGCGGTGATGGCATCAACAGAAGAATCAATGTGAAATGATGGCAGTATTTTTAAAGTTCCAGGAGAACACAAATGAGCAGAAGAGTGAAATTAACGGTTGCCTATGACGGTACGGATTACTGCGGATGGCAGATTCAGCCGAATGGAATCACCGTAGAAGAAGTATTAAATAAAAAAATCAGTAAGCTGACGGGAGAGGATATCCGGATCATCGGAGCAAGCCGTACAGATTCCGGTGTGCATGCACTGGGAAATGTTGCCGTTTTTGATACGGAGTCTTCCATTCCGCCGGAGCGCATGGCTTATGCATTGAATCAGAAACTGCCGGATGATATTGTCATCCGGCAGTCTTGTCAGGTACCGGATGACTGGCACCCGCGTTATCAGGATCATGTAGTTAAAACATATGAATATCACATTTGTAATGCGCCGGTGCCAAATCCGCTGAAACGAAGATACAGTACACATGTTTCGTTCCCGATGGATGTAGAAGCGATGAAAAAAGGTGCAGCGTATCTGATCGGGGAGCATGATTTTGTGAGTTTCTGCAATATTAAGACAAACGTGGAAGACACAGTGCGTACGGTTTATGCGCTGGATATCATGCAGGAAGGGGAAGACATTACCCTTCGAATCACGGGAAATGGATTTCTCTATAATATGGTCCGTATCATTGCCGGGACGCTGATACGTGTCGGTAGGGGATTTTACGAACCGGAACGGGTAAAAGAGATTCTGGATGAGAAAGTCCGTACAGCAGCAGGCGTTACAGCACCGCCGAACGGACTTGTACTTGTGGAAATCGGCTATGATGATTCGGAAAATGGTGGATATTCCGAAGAAGAACAAAGATAAATGTGGAAAAGTCAGCAAAAAGAGCAGGAGATTAAGATGTATTACGTAGGAATTGATATTGGTTCAACCGCTTCTAAAGTAGTTGTGCGTGGAGAAAAAGAATTACATTTCGTTTTGCCAACAGGATGGAGCAGTAAGGAGACCTGTCAGATCATTAAAGAAAAATTAGAGACAGAAAATATAGATGTTCTGTCAGACGAGACAAAAGTAGTGGCAACCGGATATGGACGTGTTGCGGTTGAGTTCGCAGATTTTGTTATCACAGAGATTACCTGTCATGCAAGAGGAGGACGCGAAATGGCGGGTGATGACTGCACGATCATTGACGTAGGCGGTCAGGATACAAAAGTAATTCTTGTGGAACATGGAATGGTACGGGATTTTCTGATGAACGATAAATGTTCAGCGGGAACGGGAAAATTTCTGGAAGTTATGGCAAACCGTCTCGGCGTGACGCTTCAGGAACTGTTTGAACTGGCAGCGGAAGGGGAAGTGCTTCCAATCAGTTCTCTGTGTACGGTATTTGCAGAGTCTGAGGTTATCACACTGGTCGGAGAAGGAAAACCGCAGAATGAAATTGCGGCAGGAATTCAGCAGGCAGTTGCAAAACGCTGTTTTGTAATGGCGAAAAAA
>OLPZ01002250.1_pt1 | contig 11390 bp, 11 predicted proteins | sample 1672711 | NCBI WGS metagenome assembly OLPZ01 (sample SAMEA3136716, study PRJEB25190) | human gut metagenome
GAGATAGAGCGTATGGAAATTAACTATACGTTCTATTTTTTTCCTTTTTTGAAAAAAATGGACCCATATAAACCGGATCCTACTATTAAATAATCGTGCATATTCTTTACCCTTTGTTTTTGATTTTATCCAAAAATCGAATAACTTTAGTTATAAAATAGTAATTACTAAAATTACTTTTCCTCAAATGTTTAATAACCGGCAAATAGACTCCACCATATTTTATATTTTGAATTAAAAAATCATCATACAAATCTGAGGTAGTGTTTTTCAGCCATAAATCAAAAGATATGCATTCATCGCGGATAGATTTATCTTCCATTTTTAAATATAAAATATATTGTAACAAAATAGCAGATAGTATCCTTTTCTTTATTAGATTTCCAATCTCAGAACCTAACAATATTGAAGAATTTGTTTCATAAAAATTGGTAACTCTTTTTATCACTTTAAGGTGCTGATCTCTGCGCTTTTGCATGTTCTTTATGTTCATACTTTGAGTTGATGTTCCAAGCAAATAGTCATATATAGGATATTTAAGTATTGAAACAGTATTAATATAAAGAAGCGGTAACAAAATATATTCAAGATCAACATAGAAACAATGCTCATCAATAACTGGTCCCATTTTTTTTACTACTTCAGTCTTTATTGTCATTGAATGCATTGCCAGATTTATATGCTTACAAAATCCATTAAACTTAATGCACCTATTTTCATAATTTTGATCCAAATCATGAGGGAATTTTAAAACTTTTTTGTTTTCATCCGAAGCATCCACTTCATAATATGGATTTAGAACAATGTCACATTCAGTATTAGAAAGAAATCCAATAAGGTTTTCTAAATTGTCTGTTTCTACCCAGTCATCAGCATCAACTATTTTGAAATACTTTGCAGTAGAAGCAGAAATACTTGAATTTATAGTAGAACCATGCCCACCATTCTCCTTATCAATAACAAAAATGCTTCCTGGATAGTTACATCTATAATTTTCTGCGATATTTATTGTGTTATCAGTACTTCCATCATTTACTATAAATATTTCTAATTTATCTAAGCTTTTGGCATGCACAAGAGAGGATAAACATTTATCCAGATATTTCTCTGCATTATACGATGCAATGCTAATTGTTAATATTTTTTCTGTCACTATACTTCATCCTTTCTATAATTAAACTGCAATAGCCTTACTCAAAATGATAATTTGTTGTGAAATTTTAGTTTCATCCTTTTCTGGAATTTTTTCAGTTTTTTGTATATTGTGATTGCAATCCTCTCAATCTGTAAATATAGCAGGTTAAAAAAAGTTTTACAGCGTGTTTTTCTCAATTTGAGCCACGAAAATTTTTTTGGACTGTCGAAATCTTATATATGGGCTTTCAATAAGTGGTAATGTTAACCATAAAGAAGAATATGTATATGTTCTAATCGATAAGTATATCTTCAATTTTAATAATACATATAAGATTTTTAAAAATATATTTTTCATACATTAAACTGTGCGCACTATTTTGCTTTCAATTCAATTTATCATTCATTTACCCCGTTGTTGTGATTTTATATCCGCACAGTTTTTCTTGTTTGGTATATTCGTTGGTTTAAATAAATGCCCAAAATACAGAAAAAGAAAGTTTCGCCGCCTGAAAACTGAATAAAACTTAAAATGAAATATATCAAAAGAAGTAAGGATATCCTTAAATTAAATTTATATTTAAACTCTGTAATAAGAAATTTTATCCAAAGATATAAATATGCAATACCACCAATAATTCCTGTATCTAAAAACATTTGAGCAACTAAAAAATGTAGATTACTTTCGTTAAAACTATGCCCTGACACTGCCTCAATTCCTTTCAGAGCATTTCCTAATCCAACACCAAATGGGTAAGAAACTATTGCAGTGGGTATATTTACCCACATTTTTAATCTGCCCATAGACCCTGACTCAGATCCTATTTCAAAAAAACGAAATAAAATTCTGTCAAAATAGCCCATTTTGTAGATAACTACTAAAGCAATTATCATGGATAGAGTGGAAATAACAATGTATAATTGTTTAATTTTTTTGCTTTTATTAGTATTATTAATAACAAAAAAGAAAAGTACAATAAAATTACATACTATTGCGGCTCTGCTTGAATAACATAGAGATAATGCTAGAGATAAAAAAAATACAATCCACTTTTTGCGATTATCTATAAATGCCACTGATAGCAACGCTACCCACGTTGCCTCCAAGTTAGCTCCACCAACAACAACCGTATTGTGATATGGATGCTCCATCCAAGAAAGATTTGCAAAATAAAACATAAAATGATCTTTTTGAAATAAATCATTTATAATTATTGCAATGAATAATGATACCCAAACCATGCATAATATTTTTATCCATTCGTCATAAGAAATATTACGTCCCAATGAAATAAATATTATTAAAATAACTAAACCGACGATATAATTAAAAAATGTACGATCTAACCCAAACCATGGCATTGCAAATAACGATATGACAACAGCATACAAAATAAAGAATGTAATTGCTCTATAAGGAATACATACTATTTTTTTAACAAATAGCATCACTGTTAGAATTAACAGCCACAAATAAAGCGGCTTTAATACTACAGGCCCAATCTTGAAGTTTAATATATTGGGCATCAACGTAAACAGTATCAATAAAAAGAAAATAAGCCTTTTACCGGCGTTATTTTTTGTAATTTTAAAATTAACCATTCTATATTTTCCTTATTCCATCAAATTTGTTATATATCTTTATAAAGAAACTTTTGCCTAATTCTAATGACAATATTTTAACCTTCAATTTTAGGCTTGATTTAAAAGACAACAATATTTTCCACTTATTACTATTTACAATCTCTAATATTTCTTTCTGTTTATCTTGATAAGAATTGGGATTATAATTGATTATTCTTTGAAGACATTTCAAACATTGTGTAACCTCATCAGATAATGCTTCAATCTTTAGGTCAGGCCACTCTTTTAATATATATGAAGTTACTTCTACAGCGGCATCAACTAAAGTCACTGTTTGATCTGAGCAGTTGCGTCTCATAATAGAGCCTGGTCTTTGCCTATAGTAATACATTCTATTATCTAAAATAGTTATCCTTTTTGTCATTGATAATACTTTATATATCGTCAAATAATCTTCATATAATCTTCCTTTTGGAAATCTTATATCATTGAACAACTCTTTTTTATATAGTTTTGCACAACAACACGAACTCAAGCCATCAACATTAAGCATTTTTCTAACAGCTTCCAAAGTATGAATAGTAACACTACTGTATTCAATGTTTGTATTAATTTCTTTCTTATCATAGAATTGGAATAAATTTGTAGACGAAATATCTGCGTGATTAATTATTATTTGTTCATATAAATACTCTACATATTTTTTATGTATTATATCATCGCCGTCAACAAAAGTTACATAATCTCCTACGCACATATCTATTGCAACATTTCTTGCATCTGATAACCCACCATTTTCCTTGTGGATGACCTTGACTCTTCTATCTATACCACTATAGTAATCACAAATTTCCCCAGAACAATCTGTTGACCCATCATCCACAAGGATTATTTCTAAATTTCTATAAGATTGTCCAAGGACACTTTCTACACATTCTTTCAAATATTCCTCTACATTATATACTGGGATAATTACACTAACCATTGAACTCATAAATTTGTCTCCTAATGTTTTTGCTTATATCTAATTTTTGCCATAACCAGAATTGGAAAATATAAATCAAAGCGTATAAATAATAATACTAATTTTCTGCTAAAATTACACTCAATTTGATGTGAATTATTTATAATAAAATTAACCAGATTCTGATTTTTGTATTGCTTAAAAGAAGAAATCTTGTTTATATATTTTTGCTTATTTGCAGGACTAAAATATCCGCTAATAGCTGCTGCTACTACAACATATGCAAATCGATTAAAAAATAATTTCTCAAGTTTCTCCCTACTATCAGATTTATCAATCTGCTTCTTTATTTCTTCGAAGCACTTAATCACAAAATAATGATTCTTTTCATCATGTTTTGCAGAAATAGAGTTTGGATTATAGATATAATGGTAGTAAATTTGATCGGTAAAATAAGCCCTCTTTACCTTTTCAAATACCCTAATGTTAAACTCTATACCTTCTGATCCCTGTCTTAACTCTGCATTGTGTTCCAATCCGTTATCAACTAAGAAGTTTCTTCTAAATAATTTTGCCCATGCAGTTGCAATATTACCTGTAAAATTCAATATCTCGCATTGTAATTCTTTACATTTCTCACCTTCAAATACAGTACCATTAGAATAGTGATATTTGAAAGGGTTCTTATAATGTTCAAATTCTTGAATTGTACCAAAGATAACAACATCAGCGTTGCTCTCTACTCCTAGTTTATAAGTATCTTCACAAGTATGCTCATCAATCCAATCGTCGCTATCCAGAAATGTAATCCAATCCCCATTTGCGTTTTCAAAACCTGTATTTCTTGCAGCGGAAAGTCCCCCATTTTCTTTGTGTATAACTCTTATCCTGTTATCCTGACTACTATATTCATCACAGATCATACCAGAATTATTTGTTGAGCCATCGTCAACCAAAATAATTTCTATTTCTTTCATAGTTTGATGAATAGTACTTTCAAGGCATTTTCGGAGAATATTCTCTGGAATGTTATAAACTGGCACAATAATACTTACTTTCACATTACTCATTCCAGCTTCCCTCCAATCATTTTTTAATCATTCTCTTAATAAACCTATACAATCCAAGCTTACAAAGGTTTTTACGTAAAGTTCTTTCAATACATGTTTTTGCAGACTCTTGAAAAAAAACGTTAAATGGATCTTCTTTCTCAAATTCCTGGAAGAATTTCGTCCTTTTTTCGTTTGGTTCAGCACATTGGATCATTGCTGGCTCCGACATAACAGCTTTCTCTAAATCCACATTTTTCAATAATAAGCTACTACCCAATTCTTCTAACATATCTTCTGCTTTTTGATCATGTATTAAAATATGAGAAGTTCCCTTATTATCATCCAAATTAGTGTCGTATTTATAGACGTTGTAACAATCCCACGCCGTAAAATCACTTACTCGATTGACCTTTTTAAATTTGCAATCATAGCATGAAGGTCTTGTTGATGTATTGGAAACAAAACTTCTAAGCATCTGATTGCTTTCCGGTCCTGATGAGTATAATTCCTCACCATTCTCATCATAAAAAGTCATTAGAGTATATTCATAGCCATATTTAGTTTTATCTCTAAATTTAATCCTTTTCACTTTCGAGATATCGATTTTACCACTTGTTTCTAAATGTGATAAATAAGCCTTCCATACACCAGGAGAAGAAATTGAAAAACATACTATGTCCATTAAAATGAGTTTTTCATATTCCTTTCCAAGAAAATTATGAAGCCCTTCTACTTGACAAGGAGTACCGGTAAAAAGAACCCACTGATTTTCTTCAAGAAACTCTTTTACTAAACGAAAAGAATCACCTACATTGCTTTGAACATATTTGCTTCCTCTAAACCTTCCCAAATCATCTTCATTTTGTGTATAACCATGGATTACTGTCCAGTTTTCATCAAATTCGGCACCAAAGACATAACCATTTCTATCTAGCACATACTTTGCTAAAGCAGAAAACACTCCACCAGAAGTACTATCTAGGCGAATCTTTTCATTTTTGTTTTGGCAAATATAAACTTTTCTTTCATACGGAGTAGGTTCTGCAGCATTAATAATAGGGCAGACTCTGTTACATTTACCGCAGTTTATACAAGTATCGGTATCCACATTTGGATATAGAAATCCCTCTTCATCAGGTTCCATTTTTATTGCCGTGACTGGGCAAACATTTGCGCATGCACTACAACCACAGCATTCCATCTTGTCTTGTATTTCAATCATTTCTAGTTCTCAAGTGCTTTCTTTAAATATTGTAAGGACTCGTTTCTAAATTTGCTGAGCCGATCCTGAATCGTTGTATAGTCCATCTCTTTATTCATCAGTTCCTCAACACTAGATTCCTTTGTAACTAATCTATCTTCTACACCAACACGTTTTAAAAGTGTTGTTATTCTAGAATTAGTGGATAATGTTGCTTTATCCGAAAATCTCATAAATGTGAAGAATAGCTTTTCATAAATCAGTGAAAATACCGTTCCATGAAAAGAATCAGTACAAACATATTCTGCGTTTTTCACTAAATTTACAAAATCAGCCGGTGAGATATCATAAGGAGAGTAGTCCACATAATCTTCATCAGATTTTATATACTGGTCTAAATGAAGAAGCGCCACAACTTTATAACCACTCTTATTTCTTAACTCGGTAACAAACTCTCTTTGCCACGGATTATTACCCATGAAATAACAAAAGATATACTTATCTTCGATTATCTTTCCTGGTGTCGCAATGGTGTTCCACTCTTCTGAATTCAACAATAAAGCAGGATCACATACCAGCTGAACGTCTCTTCCCGTGCATTCCTTTATGATCCTCTGGCCAGATTCCTCACGTGCAGAAAGAAAGTTTATCCGATTTAAATACTGTCTTGCCTTTTCCTCCTGTCCTTTAGCAATCTTCGACACACCAAAACTTGTCGCATAAGCCACTTTGTTTACTTCATTTGGAACAAAGGATAAAGTATAATAATCTCCAGCAATATTTGAAGGAAGCCATAATTGATCGCTGCCAACAACTACAGAAGAATACTCTTTGCAGCCATTAGTTAAATCGCTCCAAGAAGAATATTCTCTAGATACTTTAAACTTCTCTTTGTGAAATTTATCAAATGCTTCATATCTCAGATTTAAATTATCTCCGAGAGCTTTATTTGCTTTTTGCCTTATCTTTTTAAAAACTATCTGACTTTTTTCTTTTACAATTGAAATATCAAATATATTCCTTATAAAGTACTTAATCTTTCTTTGTTTTATTTCACCGGAGATGGCATCGATATTTATTGCTTCTGGATCATAACCAAGATCTCTTATCTTTCTAAAAGATGCATAGGCCTGCAGCATTCCACCATAGTCTGGGTAATCATAGTTTATTGCCATGCCTATACGTTTATTTGAACTCATTTTCTCTTTTCCTTTTCTATCGCATCTAAATAATACTTCTGCATTCTCAAAGCTTCTGATGCACTATCAAATCCTGCATCTGCTACTTCTTTTGCGTGGCTTCTTCTGATAGGCATATTCTCCTTACAAGCTTTAAGGATTTCATCAGCCCATATATCTTCACTTTCGCTTAGAGCAATGAAATGACCAAGTTCACACGCATTCGCTTCTCTAGTCACTTCGGTTGAGAAGAACATAGGAAGGCCACAACTCTCTGCTTCCAATCCAACTACCGGTAATCCCTCATAAAGAGAAGGCAATAAAAAGCAATCCATTGCGTTATAAAACTGTTGTATATCTTCTCTTCTACCTAAATAATCTACTTGATTCTCTATTCCAAGTTCTTTTATCTTATGCATCATATCTTCTTTGAGCTCTCCATCACCAATTAGGCACAGAACAGCGTTAGGTTCTTTTCTGGCAATAGCTGCAAAGATTTCGATTAAATGAACAGAATTCTTCTGGGCAGTAAATCGTCCTATATGGCCAACCACAATTTTGTCTTCCCATCCAAATTCTTGTCTTGTCTTATCTCGTAGTTCAGGATTGAATGCATTAAACTCGGTATTGATTACAGTCTTAAAGACATCCACTTTTCCAGCGTCGAATAACTTATCTCCAAACTGCCAACGTCCGCAGTCATCTCCACACGACATGTAGTAATTTGCAAACCACTTTGACATTGGACGAAGCATTTTTTTGATTATAGTTTTCCAGTCACCCTCATGAGCCATGGAAAGACTTTCTGAAATACGAACTGGCACACCACATCTTTTTGCTACATACATTGGAAACAGATTCATGGTACTGTTGTATGCATGTACTACCGGATACTTATTTTCTTTAAACAGTTTTTTCATATCCGACATATTTTTTAAAATATTCTGGTATGGAGCAATTTCATACACTCTTCCGCCAAGTCTTTCGATTTCTTCATATGGAATGGCTTGAGAATCAGAGTCACAAATAAAATCAAACTGCATTTTGCTTCTATCAATGTGTCTGTAATACTCCATTATTAAGTTTTTCTTGCCGCCGGAATCTATTTTTCCTCCTATAATCGCAACTCTGATCATTCCTTTCCCCTCTTCTCTTTTATGCAAAGAATTCTAATGTCTTTTCTATTACTTTTTCTAAGTCCTCTTTAGCAATGTTGTAGTACATTGGAAGACGAACCAATCTATCGCTATCAGGTGTGGTATGCTCATCTTCTCCAACAAATCTACCAAACTTCAAACCAGCTGGTGCTGAATGAAGTGGTACATAATGGAAAACACAAAGGATGTCATTTTCCTTCATGAACTTTATGTAAGCCTGTCTTGTTTCTAAATCTTTACATTTGATATAGAACATGTGGGCATTATGTACACAGCCCTCTGGAATAGTAGGCAAAGTAATGATTCCAGCTTCCTCCAACGGCTTAAATGCTTCATAGTATGCATTCCAAGTAGCAAGACGATTATCGTTAATCTCATCAGCCATTTCTAACTGAGCCCACAGATAAGCCGCATTTAAATCAGACTGGAGATAGGAATCACCAAAATCTACCCAGTTATATTTTGCAACTTGTCCACGAAAAAACTGAGATCTGTTAGTACCTTTTTCCCTTAGAATCTCAGCCTTTTCAATATATTTCTCGTTGTTAATAACAATTGCTCCACCTTCACCCATAGAATAGTTCTTAGTCTCATGGAAAGAAAAACAACCGAAGTCTCCGATTGTCCCTAATGCTTTTCCTTTGTATGTAGACATCACACCTTGTGCGGCATCTTCCACGACTAAAAGATTGTGCCTTTTAGCAATATCCATGATGGTATCCATCTCACATGCCACACCAGCATAATGAACTGGACAAATTACTCTTGTTTTCTCTGTTATTGCGGCTTCAATCTTTTTTTCATCGAGATTCATGGTATCAGGTCTAATATCAACAAACACCAGCTTAGCGCCAGCCAGGACAAACGAGTTTGCGGTTGATGAGAATGTAAAGGACGGAAGAATTACTTCATCACCTGGCTGAAGACCGCATAAAAGAGCAGCCATATCAAGAGCACTAGAACCGCTTGTGGTCAACATGACTTTTCTAGCATTAAACCTCTTTTCCATCCATTCATCACATTTTTTTGTGAATGGCCCATCACCGCAGATTTTGTGATTATTCACAGCCTCATGCATGTATTCGAATTCTTTGCCAGTAAATGGCGGTACGTTAAAATGTATCATTTTTACTCTCCTTCTGTAATTTTGCTTACATTCAGCGATCTTAACTTATATTCACAATGCAGATTTCTCTAGGATTTCCGAATCTAGGAAGAACTGCAGTGTTAGCTACTCCGGTGCTTATCAAATGATTTTCTCTTAGACCTTTCGTATATTTAGGAAATAACCCTTGTCCAGGAGCAAACAGTCCATGTCCAAATAATCGAATCTGTCCGCCATGGGCATGACCAGATACAATCAATTGGATATTATGTGATTTAAAAAATCTGAAACAGTATTCTGGGTGATGACAGAGAAGGATTTTATCCTCCTTCTTTTCCATAAATAACTCTAACCATTTCAAGTCATATCTAGTTGATAATCCTCCGAAAAGCATTTTCTTATCATTGATTTCTATTGTCCTATCAGAGTTATCGAGTAAAAGAACTCCGCACTCTTCAAACGCTTTATAATCGTTATCAGTAAAATACCATTCATGATTCCCAACACTCATTACCACCGGAGCAATTCTTGATACTGCTTTTATAAAACTGATTCCATTCGAAGATTTTGCATAGTAATCATTTTTCTTATTCATTCCTAACTTTTTCAAAATCCAACAGAATGATTTCCATGCAAATGAAGTGTTTTGCCACTTATCGATATCCTTTTTTGTAAAACCCATGTAGCCTTCATCTCTTCGTTCCAAAGTGTCCCCGGGCAGTAGAATCAAAGACGGTTTTATTCTCAGTAATGCTTGGAAAACATCATCATAGGGCCTCTCATGAAGGTCAGCCACAACTGCAAGTTTCAATCCATATGATTTTGAAAAATTGATGTTATACTCAACAATTTCTAATTTTTCTAAATCGTTTTCTTCTCCCATTGCCCACACCTCTCATCCCTCTTTTTATCTATCTACTCTGGCTCTCTCCCCAATCTTCTTCTCTTCTCCTACCCCATTCACCCAGTGTCCCTTACACTAATCTTTACCCCTCACTTAAACTTCCTTATCCACCCCAATCTTTCGGTGCTGGTATTAGTGAAAGTGATGAGAAATAGTACATATAAGGTAGGGTGGGAAGAATGGTAAACCAATCAATACTTCATCTATCCATTCTTTACATGCATACATTCCTACAGTTTCATTATTTGCTACTACAGAAACATTACTAATTTGATTTCCAATCAAATCCTTATCTAATAAGGCTACACCAACAATGTCGTAACGAGAATAATTATTCTTTTCAACATTCTCAATTACTTTATCAGCAATGCTACTAGAACTAACAATTAATAATTTTCTTCTTTTTCCACTATTAACGCCCTTTTTAATATTACTCTTCCATAGTTCTCTTACTATATATGTCAATATAAAATAAATCTTGAAAAGAAAATTCCTTTTTGAACTGTAAACAAATATAGAACAGCTAAAAATAGAACAATAAAACCATGTTTTAATGTTTTTACAAACTCTTGATAATGCCCTCTTTTTAATACACCCTTTAATGTACCAAAAATCAGTAAAACCATTAAATCAGCTACTTCTATTATGATAGCCATATTTCTACATAAGAAATCATTATACAAATTCACATTCCCATTCTTAATAAAATAAGCCATTATAAATGCAAGTTGTAAACATATCATATCCAATATCATAAAATTGATATGTTTCACTCACCCATTAGCATTCTTTCTATACATAACCAACCCTTAAACAAAAAAGACTTATTCAAAATGTAAACAAGTCTTTAAAAAACTATATTTATACAAAAGGATACACTCTTCCCTATACATATTTAAATTAGGGATAAACGATTCAATTACAATGCGGTAAGCCAGCTATTGTTAATTTTCTCTAAATGTATCATTTATAACCAAAACTCTCAATTTAATCCTCAAAAGCTTTACTTATAAATTTTATCCCAAAATATAAATATGTCAACTACCATTTAACACTTGAAATTTCAAACAAAAAGTACAAAAAGTAAAAGATATACTTTACTTAAGCCAAA
>OLPZ01002257.1_pt1 | contig 11337 bp, 8 predicted proteins | sample 1672711 | NCBI WGS metagenome assembly OLPZ01 (sample SAMEA3136716, study PRJEB25190) | human gut metagenome
AAAAGCTCTATAATCTCTACAGTGGTTTTACCCACTACAGAAATTATAGAGCCATTAAAGCTAGCCTAGGCTGGCTTTTATTTTAGTCCGTAGTTATAATCATCATCTTGCATAGCTTCAACAGTACCTAGAAGGTAACCATTACCGACTTGAGAAAAGAAATCGTGGTTTGATGTTCCTGTAGAAATACCATTCATAACGATTGGGTTAACATCGTTAGCAGAATCTGGGAAAAGAGGATCTTGTCCTAAATTCATCAATGCTTTATTGGCGTTATAGCGAAGAAAGATCATTACTTCTTCGGTCCATCCAACACCGTCATAAAGAGATTTAGTGTAGAGTTCTTCATTTTCATATAATTGATAGAGGAGATCATACATCCATTCACGGAAACTCTCCTGCTCTTTTTCAGGTAATTCGTTGAATCCTAGTTGGAACTTATAGCCAATATAGGTACCGTGAACAGATTCGTCACGGATAATGAGTTTGATAATTTCAGCGACATTAGCTAGCTTATTATTACCAAGATAATAGAGTGGAGTGAAGAAGCCTGAATAGAAAAGGAAGGTTTCAAGATAAGTTGAAGCAACTTTTTTCTGAAGTGCCGTTCCGTTTTCATAGATATCATTAATGATTTTTGCTTTAGTTTGCAAGTACTTGTTGCTGTTTGTCCACTCAAAAATTTCCTCAATTTCTGATTTAGTATTCAAAGTTGAGAAGATAGAAGAGTAAGATTTTGCGTGAACAGATTCCATAAACTGAATGTTGTTCAAGACAGCTTCTTCATGAGGTGTACGAACGTCTGCTCGAATGGCTTCAACACCCGTTTGAGATTGCATGGTATCTAGCAAGGTCAAGCCGCCGAAAACTTTTCCAACTAAATCTTTTTCTTCAGCTGAAAGTTTACGCCAGTCATCAAGGTCATTTGAAAGGGGAATTCGAGTATCTAACCAAAATTGTTCAGTTAATTTTTCCCAGGTAGATTTATCAATCGCATCTTCGATTTCATTCCAGTTAATGGCTTTATAGTAAGTTTCCATTAGAAACCTCTTTCTTTATTGATATCATTTCTATTTTATCATAATTAAAAATCATGATATAGTTTTTTGAGTTTATCTATTAAAAAAGTCGGCGAACCGACCCATTTTATGCTTTTTATAAATAAGAGTAGTGAAGTTGTTAGCCTCAAATCACTATCTTAGATGACACAGCTTTCACACTGGTTAGAGCCAACTTCTTCGCCGTCATCTGTGTAAGTACGGATGTAGTAGATTGACTTGATTCCTTTGTTAAAGGCGTAGTTACGAAGGATAGAAAGATCGCGAGTTGTTAGTTTATTTTCTGTTTTCCATTCGTAAATTTCTTTAGGCAACTCACTACGCAAGAATAGGGTTAATGACAAACCTTGATCAACGTGTTCAGTCGCAGCGGCATAAACGTCGATAACTTTACGCATGTCCATGTCGTAGGCTGAAGTGTAGAAAGGAATAGTGTCTGTTGAAAGACCGTTGGCTGGATAGTAAATTTTTCCGATTTTCTTCTCTTGACGTTCTTCAATACGTTGTGTGATTGGATGAATAGAAGCAGAACAGTCGTTAATGTAAGAGATTGAGCCATTTGGCGCAACAGCCAAACGGTTTTGATGGTAGAGACCATCTTTTTTAACGAGTTCACGTAGTTCCTCCCAATCCTTGGCTTGTGGGATGAAGTGGCCTTCGAAAAGTTCTTTAACACGGTCAGATTTAGGAACGTATTGCCCTGTAACGTATTTATCAAAGTAAGAACCGTCAGCATATTTTGAATTCTCAAAGCCGACAAAGGTTTCTTGACGTTCACGGGCAATATTGTTAGATTCAACTAAAGTCCAGTAGTTCATAAGCATGAAGTAGATATTAGTGAATTCAATAGATTCTGGGCTACCATACTCAATATGGTGTTTAGCAAGGTAAGAGTGAAGCCCCATAGCTCCTAAACCAAAGGTATGAGCTTGTTGGTTCCCATTTTTGATTGATGGAACGGCATCGATACTTGAGCTGTCTGTAACAAAGGTAAGCGCACGTGTCATAGTCTTAATGGAACGACCAAAGTCAGGTGAAGTCATCATGTTCAGGATATTAGTAGATCCAAGGTTACATGAGATATCTGTACCGAGTTTAACAAATTCTTGAGAATCGTTAAGTTCACTTGGTGTTTGAACTTGGAGAATCTCAGAACAGAGGTTGGACATAACAATTTTACCATCAATTGGGTTATGTCTGTTAGCTGTATCAATGTTGATGATATATGGGTAACCAGATTCTTGTTGGAGTTTAGAAATTTCAGTTTCTAACTCACGCGCATTAATCTTAGTTTTGGTGATATTAGGATTGGCAACCAATTCATCATACATAGCTGTAATATCAATGTAGTTATATGGTTTACCGTATTCTTTTTCGATAGAGTAGGGGCTGAAGAGATACATATCTTCATTATTACGTGCTAACTCGTAGAATTTATCTGGTACTGTAACACCTAGTGACAATGTCTTAACACGTACCTTTTCATCAGCGTTCTCTTTCTTAGTTGAAAGGAAGGCAAGGATATCTGGGTGGAAAACATCCAGATAAACAACACCAGCACCTTGACGTTGACCAAGTTGATTTGAGTAAGAGAAGCTGTCTTCAAAAAGCTTCATAACTGGGACAACTCCAGAAGCAGCACCAGCATATCCCTTGATAGGAGCACCAGCTTCACGTAGGTTAGATAGGCTAATACCAACCCCTCCACCAATACGTGATAATTGGAGAGCTGAGTTAATAGAACGACCGATGGAATTCATATCGTCCGTTACTTGGATAAGGAAACATGAAACGAGTTCTCCACGACGACTACGTCCAGCATTTAAAAATGAAGGAGTAGCAGGTTGATAACGTTGGTGAATCATTTCGTTAGCAAGGTCACTAGCCAGGTTTTCATCACCATCAGCGAAGTAAAGAGCATTAAAAAGAACACGATCTTCAAAACTTTCAAGGTATGTCTCGCCATCGTTTGTTTTGAGAGCATATTGTTGGTAGAACTTGTAGGCTGCCATGAAAGATTGAAAGCGGAATTTTTGAGCATGAATTTCTGCAGACAATTTTTCGATGAAAGCAGGTTCATATTTACCGATGAATTCAGACTCAATATAGTCGTTTTCAATCAAATAATTAATTTTATCTGTGATGCTGTTGAATGCCATTGAATTTGGCTTAACATTTTCAAGGAAAAAGGCACGAAGCGCTTCTTTATCCTTATGCAAAGGAATCTGACCGTTTACAGGACGGTTAATTTCGTTGTTGAGGCGGAAGTAAGAAACATCGCCAAGATTTTTTAAAGACATAATACAGATACCAGGCCTAGTTTAAAGGTTAAAGTTAACATATTAAACTAAGCAAACAAGTTCCTTTCTATATAAAAACTTGATAATTAAAGGATTTCTTTAAGTTTAGCCGGTTGAAAACCTGAAAAGACGATATCGCCTGCTTCAATCACTGGAGCAGCAGTAAAGCCTAGGCTTTTGACGTAATCAATTTTTTCTGGTTGTTCATCGATATTGATTTCTTCGAAATCAGCACCTTCTTTTTCCAAAAATTTTTTTGTCATTTTGCATTGCATACAGTTGTTTTTTGAAAACAATGTAATCTTTGCCATTGCAAATACTCCTTTTTTTAAAGATTTTAAGTGACTAGGTGTCATTTTTTTGACTTTAATAGAATACCCAAAATATTGGGAAAAATCAAGCTAAATATTTTAAGGAATACAATATTTTGTGTTTAGTATTGAAACACAACCCTATATCTTGTGTTTTGAAGGCTTTTTAAGTTTTCTTAAATTAAATAGAATTTATTTATGGAAATGGCTAAAATTCCAACAACTGACTGAAGATGTAATAAAACATCACACAAGAATGCCAATTTTATTTGTTTTTTTAAAAAAACAGTGTAGAATAGAGGAAATTTTTTAACTAATGGAGGTTCAAGTATGCAAGAATACTGTTCAAATCTAACTGTAAATGGTAAGATATTCTCTTTTTATGATCTCGAAAAAGCAGCAAAATCCTATGATGTTAAGGTCGAAGAACTACCTTATAGCATTCGAATACTACTTGAAAGTCTCCTCCGAAAAAAAGATGGCATTGATGTTAAGGAATCTCACATTTCTGATCTGATAAAATTTCCGAATTTTCCAACAATTTCTGAGATACCATTTAAACCAAGTCGCGTCATTTTACAAGATTTCACAGGGGTTCCTGTTGTCGTTGACTTGGCCTCAATGCGGGATGCTATAGTGGCTAATGGTGGTAAAGCAGAACTTATTAATCCAGAGATTCCAGTAGATTTAGTCATTGACCACTCTGTTCAAGTCGATTCATATGGATGTGATACAGCGCTTGAAGATAATATCAATCTAGAATTTAAACGTAACAATGAGCGCTACGAATTTCTTAAATGGGCCGAACAATCTTTTGAAAATTACCGTGCGGTTCCACCAGCTACAGGTATTATCCATCAGGTTAATATTGAATTTCTAAGTGATGTCATTATTGAAAAAGATGGGCTACTATATCCCGACTCTATGTTTGGTACAGATAGTCACACAACGACGATTAATGGTATTGGTGTTCTGGGCTGGGGTGTCGGCGGAATTGAAGCTGAAGCAGCTATGCTAGGTGAAGCTTCCTATTTCCCAATTCCAGAGGTTATTGGTGTACATTTAACAGGTGAACTTCCTAAAATTGCTACGGCAACAGACTTGGCTCTCAAGATTACTCAAGTACTTCGTTCTGAAAATGTTGTTGGTAAATTTGTAGAGTATTTTGGTTCTGGCTTAAAGAGCCTATCTCTAGCTGATCGTGCTACAATCGCTAATATGGCACCAGAGTATGGGGCAACTTGTGGTTATTTTCCTATTGATGACGAAACTCTTAACTACATGCGTTTAACTAATCGTGATGAGGAACATATCCAGGTCACTGAAGCCTACACAAAAGCCAATCATCTGTTTTATGACCCAAGTAAAGAAGCCAAGTATACTAAGGTTGTTGAAATTGATTTGTCAACCATTAAACCTTCTATCTCGGGTCCCAAACGTCCACAGGATTTGATTCTCTTGTCCGATGCTAAGCAAGAATTTCAGGATGCAGTGGTACGAGAAGCAGGTGTGCGTGGCTTTGGATTGGACAAGAAGGAGTTAGAGAAAACGGCAAAAGTTGATTTTGAGGATCATTCAGAAACAATTCAAACGGGGCATGTGGCCATTGCAGCGATCACATCATGTACCAATACCTCAAATCCTTACGTTCTTATGGCGGCTGGTCTTTTAGCTAAAAAAGCAGTTGAGAAAGGGTTAAAGGTATCTCCAACGGTGAAGACATCTTTGGCACCAGGTTCTAAAGTTGTTACTGGTTATCTTAAAGCTTCAGGCTTGCAAAGCTACTTAGACAAGCTTGGCTTCAATTTGGTAGGTTACGGTTGTACGACGTGTATTGGTAACTCGGGAGATCTACGTCCTGAGGTAGCTAAAGCTATTGTAGACACGGACTTACTAGCGAGTGCCGTTCTGTCAGGAAATCGTAACTTTGAAGGGCGTATTAATCCTCTCGTAAAAGCAAATTTCTTAGCTAGCCCACCATTGGTTGTTGCCTACGCTTTGGCCGGTAACACCAATATTGATTTGACAAGGGAGCCTTTAGGTTTTGACGACAATGGGCGAGCCGTCTATCTAGAAGATATTATGCCATCACGTGATGAAATTGAAGCTTATGTTGATAAATACGTAACCCGTCAACTTTTCCGAGACGAATACGCTAGTGTCTTCTCAGACAGTGAGAAGTGGAATGCCATTACTACTGAAAAGAGCCAAAATTATAAATGGAATGAGAAGTCTACCTATATTCAAAATCCACCTTACTTTGATGCTTTAGGAGATGATTTGACCATTAAACCATTGAATAATTTGAAGGTATTGGCTAAATTTGGAGATACGGTTACAACAGACCATATTTCTCCAGCTGGTAATATTGCTAGAAACAGTCCAGCAGCACGCTATTTGTCTGAAAATGGTATAGATTATCAAGAATTTAATTCTTATGGTAGTCGTCGTGGAAACCATGAAGTCATGATGCGAGGAACTTTTGCTAATATTCGTATCAAAAATGAGTTGGTAGAAGGAAAAATTGGTGGATATACTAAATATGAAGGTGACATTCTACCCATATACGATGCTGCTATGAAATATAAAGAAGCTAATCGAGATACACTTGTAATTGCTGGTAAGGATTATGGTATGGGCTCAAGTCGTGACTGGGCAGCTAAAGGGGCAAATCTCCTTGGTGTGAAAGTAGTACTTGCTGAGAGTTTTGAGCGTATTCACCGTTCGAATCTAGTCATGATGGGAATTTTGCCGGTACAATTTATGGAAGGAGAAAATGCTGAAACTCTTGGATTGACAGGACATGAGATTTTTAGCTTTGATCTTTCAGAAAATCCAGGTGTTCATGATGTTATTACTGTTACAGCTTCAACACCTGAACAAACCAAAACTTTCAAAGTACTGGTTCGTTTTGATGCAGATGCTGATATTCGCTACTATAAAAATGGTGGTATCTTGCCAATGGTTGTAAGAAAAAAATGAAGGGAGCCTAAAATGACAACAGTTGAAATTGATGGACTTAAGGATATGATTGCCTGTAATACTAGGATTTCATCTATTATTGATGACCATTTATCCTATGCAGGATATGATATTTCCGAGTTTATGAATAATAAGGCGTCTTTTGAGGAAGTAATTTATCTGCTGTGGAATGGTCATCTTCCAACGCAAATGGAACTCAAGTATTTTGAGGCCGAATTACGTAAGAACTATGATATTTCAGATGCTGTAGAACAATGTATTCTTATCCAATCTCGCCCCCATTTACACCCGATGAGTGTTCTTCGTTCAACAGTTTCCCTACTTGGTGTATATAATGTGGATGCTGAGGAAAGATCCATGGAAGCTGTTTATCAGCAAAGCATCGAATTAATGGCTAAATTGCCAACTATCATCACGACTTTTGCACGTTTACGTACTGGTAAAATGCCTCTTAAACCACGGAAGGATTTAGGATTTGCAGCGAATTTTCTTTACATGTTGAATGGTGTTGAACCTTCTGAAATTGAAATCGAAGCTATGAATAAGACTTTAATCCTTCATGCTGACCATGAATTGAATGCCTCAACATTTGCTGCGCGAGTTTGTGCTTCAACCCTAACAGATATTTATTCTTGTGTCACGACAGCTATTGGTGCCCTGAAAGGTCCACTTCACGGTGGGGCTAATGAACGTGTCTTTGATATGCTAAAAGAAGTTCGTGAATCTGGTGATGTCAATGCATACTTGCAGGAAAAACTTGATTCTAAAGAAAAAATCATGGGATTTGGGCACCGTGTTTACAAGAAGAAAGATCCTCGTGAGATTTTCTTAAGGGATATGGCCAAGAAGTTGACAGAGGGTACAGAGAATGAAGAATTCTTTAATAAGTCTCAAGAAATTGAAGAGTTCATGAGAGATAAGAAAGGATTGATTCCTAATGTGGACTTCTATTCAGCCACTGTATATCATACTCTAGGAATTGACAGCGATATCTTTACACTCATCTTTGCTATGAGTCGAGTTGCCGGTTGGATTGCACATATTCACGAGCAACAAAAAAATAACAAATTGATTCGTCCACGTTCACAGTATATTGGACAAGAAAATATGACTTATATTGCTTTAGAAAAACGCTAGGAAGGAAAAAATATATGGCAGAAAGAATCCTTATGACTAATGGCAAGCTCAAAGTTACTGATAATCCGATTATTCCTTTCATTGAAGGAGATGGTGTTGGACGTGATATTTGGAAGAATGCTCAAGCAATTTTTGATAAAGCGGTAGAAGTATCCTATGGAGGACAGCGTCGTATTGAGTGGCAAGAGTTTTTGGCAGGTAAAAAGGTTTTTGATAAAACAGGTGAGTGGTTGCCGCAAGAAACTTTAGAGGCTATTCGAGAAAGTCTGGTAGCTATTAAGGGGCCACTTGAAACACCTGTCGGAGGAGGAATTCGTTCTTTAAATGTAGCTTTACGTCAAGAACTTGATCTCTACGCTTGTGTTCGACCGGTTCGGTATTTCGAAGGAGTAGCAAGTCCGCTTAAGGAACCAGAAAAAACAGACATTACTATTTTTCGTGAGAATACTGAGGATATTTATGCAGGAATTGAATGGGAAGCAGGAACGGTAGATGTAGAGCGCGTTATTGCTTTTTTTCAAACAGAAATGAATGTCGATAAAATTCGCTTTCCCAAGTCAAGTAGTATTGGAATTAAGCCTATTTCAATAGAAGGAAGTAAACGATTGATTCGTTCAGCTATTGACTATGCTCTTAAGAACAATCTAAAGAAAGTGACATTGGTGCATAAAGGGAATATTCAAAAATTTACAGAAGGTGGCTTTCGTAAATGGGGCTATGAAGTGGCTGAGGAAGAATATAAGGAAGAAATGCTTGCTGGCCGTCTAGAAGTTAATGATATAATCGCTGATAATTTTCTACAACAGATTCTTTTGAATCCCGAAAAATTTGATGTTGTTGCATTAACCAACTTGAATGGCGATTATGCAAGTGATGCTCTAGCTGCCCAGGTTGGTGGTATCGGAATCTCCCCTGGAGCTAATATTAACTATCAAACAGGCCATGCTATCTTTGAAGCTACTCATGGAACGGCTCCAGATATTGCGGATCAAGATAGGGCTAATCCTTGCTCTATTCTCTTATCTGGCTGTATGCTTTTAGAATATATCGGTTGGTCTGAAGCAGCTGAACTCATTATAAGTGCTATTGAAAAAAACTTTAAATCAGGGATTTTTACAGCTGACCTAGCCTTTGGAAAACGAGCCTATTCAACCAGTGGTTTCAGCAATCAAATTATCTCAATTATATGATTGTTTTTGCACAAAAATGAAAATTAATGATTGAAAACAATATGAAAGAAATTTTCTGAAAATATTGTGAATAGATAAAGACTGGTGTTTGATTATGGTTTGAAAAATGAAAATTGGAAATAAAATGAGAGATTAGCTTATGAAAAACTTTTATAAAGTGCGTCTTAACCTTGATAATATCAAACAGCTATGTTATAATACTAAATTGTAAGGGTTATCATTGATAACTCAAATATTCCAAATTAAGAAGGAGAGTTCATTATGGCTTCTAAAGATTTCCACATTGTTGCAGAAACTGGTATTCACGCACGACCAGCTACTTTGCTTGTTCAAACAGCAAGTAAATTTGCTTCAGATATCACTCTTGAATACAAAGGTAAAGCAGTTAACCTTAAATCTATCATGGGTGTTATGAGTCTTGGTGTTGGTCAAGGTGCTGACGTAACTATTTCTGCAGAAGGTCCTGACGCTGATGATGCAATTGCAGCAATCGCAGAAACAATGACAAAAGAAGGATTGGCATAAAAATATGACAAAAATGCTTAAAGGAATCGCGGCATCTGATGGTGTTGCAGTTGCTAAGGCATATCTACTTGTTCAACCAGACTTGTCATTTGAAACTGTTACAGTTGAAGATATAAGTGCAGAAGAGGCTCGTCTAGATGCTGCTCTAGCGGCGTCGCAAGACGAGCTTTCTGTTATCCGTGAAAAAGCAGTTGAAAGCCTTGGTGAAGAAGCAGCAGCCGTTTTTGATGCTCATTTGATGGTTCTTGCTGATCCAGAAATGACTGGTCAAATCAAAGAAACTATCCGTGCTAAACAAGTTAATGCCGAAGCTGCTTTGACGGAAGTAACGAACATGTTTATCGCGATCTTTGAAAGTATGGATGATAACCCGTACATGCAAGAACGTGCAGCGGATATTCGTGACGTTACTAAACGTGTGCTTGCAAACTTGCTTGGTAAGAAATTGCCAAACCCAGCAACAATCGATGAAGAATCAATCATTGTTGCTCATGACTTGACTCCATCTGATACAGCTCAGTTGAATAAAAAATTTGTAAAAGCTTTTGTTACTGATATCGGTGGACGTACTAGTCACTCTGCAATTATGGCTCGTACACTTGAAATCGCAGCAGTCCTTGGAACAAACAACATAACTGAACTTGTTAAAGATGGTGACATTTTAGCGGTTTCAGGTATTACCGGTGAAGTTGTTATTAATCCCACTGAAGAACAAATTGCTGAGTTTAAAGCAGCTGGTGAAGCTTACGCCAAACAAAAGGCAGAATGGGCTCAACTTAAAGATGCTCCAACAGTTACTGCTGATGGAAAACACTTCGAGTTAGCAGCAAATATCGGTACACCTAAAGACGTTGAAGGTGTTAACGATAATGGTGCAGAAGCAGTTGGTCTTTATCGTACAGAATTCTTGTATATGGATTCTCAAGATTTCCCAACCGAAGAAGACCAATATGAAGCATACAAAGCAGTTCTTGAAGGTATGAATGGTAAACCTGTTGTTGTTCGTACAATGGATATCGGTGGGGATAAAGAACTTCCTTACTTTGACCTTCCTAAAGAAATGAATCCATTCTTGGGTTACCGTGCATTACGTATTTCTATCTCTGAAACTGGTAACCAAATGTTCCGTACTCAATTACGTGCCTTGCTTCGTGCATCTGTTCACGGTAAATTGCGTATCATGTTCCCAATGGTTGCTTTGTTGACTGAGTTCCGTACTGCTAAAGGTATTCTTGAAGAAGAAAAAGCTAAATTGGTTGCTGAAGGTGTTGCCGTTGCAGACGACATCGAAGTAGGTATCATGATTGAAATCCCAGCTGCAGCAATGCTTGCTGACCAATTTGCTAAAGAAGTTGATTTCTTCTCAATTGGTACAAACGACCTTATCCAATACACAATGGCTGCTGACCGTATGAATGAACAAGTTTCATACCTTTACCAACCATATAACCCATCAATCCTTCGCTTGATTAACAACGTTATTAAGGCAGCTCACGCTGAAGGTAAATGGGCTGGTATGTGTGGTGAAATGGCCGGTGATCAAACTGCTGTTCCACTCCTTGTCGGAATGGGCTTGGATGAGTTCTCAATGTCAGCTACATCAATACTTCGTACACGTAGCTTAATGAAGAAACTTGACACAGCTAAAATGGAAGAATACGCTAACCGTGCACTTACTGAATGTTCAACAATGGAAGAAGTTCTTGAACTTTCAAAAAAATATGTTAACGTAGATTAATCAAAAAAAGTGGAGGCTTGAGCTTTCACTTTTTTATATCTGGCTCTTTGTCAACTGTAGTGGGTAGATGAAAAGCTAAATTCTTGAGAGGACCAG
>OLPZ01002258.1_pt1 | contig 11332 bp, 6 predicted proteins | sample 1672711 | NCBI WGS metagenome assembly OLPZ01 (sample SAMEA3136716, study PRJEB25190) | human gut metagenome
CCAGATATTCCTTGGTCATCTTATTGCCTCGCACCTGTTCACTGAGCTTTCCTGCCGCCTGCTGCGTTTTTGCATAAACCATGACACCGCCCACAGGCTTGTCCAAACGATGGATCACACCGATATACGGCATACCTTTGACCTTCTTCTCCCGAACAAGATAATTCTTCAGCCAGCTCACCATATCCATATCCGCCGAGCGTTCCTCCTGGGAGGCCATCCCGGCAGGCTTCACAACCACAATAATGTCTTTATCTTCATATAAAATCTTTACTTCTGCCATTTATCTATCCTTTTCTGTCCTTTACATTTTTATATCTATTTCTTTACTTCATTCAGAATATCGACATTCTTCTATCCACTATCATAGCAGAAGTATGGACACTTTTAAAGTACTCCTGCAAAGTTCAACTCAATATAAAATTCAGGTAACTGTTCATAAAGAGAAGGGGCCCGCATGAAAGCGGAGCCCCTTCTTGGCATTCGAATATTCAATTCATCAGGAATTATTCCTCATCTTCTCTTTTAGATTTCTTTCTGAGTCTTAATCCTAAACCACCAATACCAACGGAAGAAATTGCTGCACCAAGCAGGCCGAGTACGCTTACAGGATCACCTGTCTTCGGGCTGTTCTTACTTGTTGTCGTATTTTTGTTTGTTGTATTGTTCTTGTTCGTTGAATTGTTGTTATTATTGTTGTTTTTCTTGTCATCCGTTGTCGCAGTTGTATCAGCTGCTTTCTTCAGGCCATCAATTGCTGCCTGCAGTGTCTCCGATCTTGCTGCTTCATCTACAGATTTCTGAGATTCTTTGGCATCCAGGGCTTTTTCTGCATTTGTTAAAGCCGTCTGCAAAGTTGACCAGGTTGCGGCTGTGTAGTCATTCTTCTTGAGCCCCTTAGCTGTTGCGATGACCTTTTCAAGAGCTGCTGTGTCCACAGCTTCTGCCTCATCCTTCTTATCATCCTTTGTCTCTTCTTCTGTTTCAGCAGGTGTTGCTGCTTTCAGTGCATCAATAGAAGACTGGAGACTTGCTGATGCTGCATCCACTGCTTCCTGTGACTCTTTTGCTTCAAGGGCTGCCTTTGCTGATGTCAGGGATGTCTGCATTGCTTTCCAGCTCTCTGCTGTGTAGTCTGCTTCTTTCAGTCCTTCTGCCTTGGCAATGGTTGCTTTAAGGGCTTCTGTGTTGACTTCTGCCGGAGCAGGAGCTTCTTTTGTTGTATAAGTGAAACTCTGTGGTAAGTAACCAGTTGCACTTACTGTAATTTCAAATGTATCACCTTCTGCAAATGGTGCTGCATCTGTCTTAATAGAACCATCTTTATTAATAATCACTGTTGCACCACGACCTGATGCTTTGTAATCTGTACCATTGACATTAACACTTGTAATATTATTGATGTAATCAGCAAATTCTTCATCTGTCGCATCTGCGGTCTTAACAAGTACCTTCTTATCCGCATCATATGCAGCCGGCATTGCTTCTGTATAAAGTTCAAATTCTGTTGTAATATCTGCATACTTGCCATTCTTATCAGAAATTGTTAATGTGTATTTACCTTTCTTTGCATTGTTAAATGTTAATACACCATTCTGAACACTTACACCGTCAAGGCCATCTACTTTGTATTCAGCAGCATAATCATCCGGCAGACCGGTTACAGTAACTTCTGTCTTGCCTGCTGTAATTGCCGCATTGGCTACTTCAAGGTCATGTGTGAATTTAACCGGTACATAAATATCTGCCAATGGAATATTGTACATACCTTTATCTGTATAATAGGTGACAGAAGTAATTGTCTGACCCATCATTGCTTTATAATGATCAGATGAAGTCGGGCAGCCATGAACAGCTTCTGTAAAGCCTGTTGCCCAAGCCAGTTCTTCCATTCTCCAGATGTTTTCAAGATGACGCAGACCATAGCTGCTGCCTTCTTTTGTATTGATCACAACGCCATTGATGTTTGTCACACCAAGCTCTGTCAGTTTATCGCGAAGGCCATCAATATCTAACTGATAATCGCCGTAACTTGTCTCTGTTGACAGTTCTGCGCTTAAGCCTTCCAGTGTTGTCACATTGCCGACTGTCTTACCGAATGTCAGATTGCCATCTTTATCAACAGAGACTTCCTTGTAGTAAGATGGAACTTCTGTCAGTTTATAATATGCATAATCTGCATTCTGGAACAGCGCATCCTTGCCTTTGTAAGTTGTTGTACTTGTCTGTCCTCTGTTTGTAACTGTAATGTCAACAGAATCGTCATCTGTTACCTGTGTATATTTGGACATATCCATATCATCCGTTACTTTAACAGGGAATGTGATACCGTCAATCTGACTGCCGTCAGCATTTGTATGGTAAGAACCGCCTGCCAGAGATGCTGTTCTTGTCTTATTCAGTGTTGCTGATGTAAATACATCTACATCCACATCATTCTGAACTTCTGCCTTGTAGAACGTAGAATATGGAATGTTCATCAGCACATACTGAGATTTCAGGCTGGCAATCGCATTATTCAAATGTTCTGCTGCTTCATTCACCATTTCCTGAGTATGCTTTCTCTCAAGCTCTGTTTCTGCCTCTTCTAATTCGCTTTCTACATTACTCCAGCTCTTTGCGGTGTAAAGTTCCTTATTCAGACCTTTTGCTTTTTCAATTGCAGCTTCCAATTCACTTGTATCTGTCACAGGATTCGCTTTGGCAATATTCTCTTCTGTTGCCTGGAACTGGTAGGTCACATCTTCGTATCCAAGGGCAGTCACTGTAATTGTCCAGTAGCCTGTACCATCTGTACCTGCAGGCAATGTGCATCTGAGAGAATCTGTCAGGCCAAGCTGAATACCCATTGATTTATGCATCCAGTTATCAGCTGCAAACTTTGTACCATAAGTTGCCAAGGCATTCTTATATGTACTGTCTGAACCATAATATGTCCACTTCACAGCCTGCATATTTGCGGCAAGATCGCCATAGTCTCCTTTCATATCTACACGAAGGAACTCACCATATTTTCCTTCTCCTTCCTGAACTGTCAAGCCAACATCAGTTGCAGAAGGTGCTGTCTTTAATGCCTGCTCTTTAATACCGGATTCTGTACCTGCGGCTTTCGCAGAGAAGCTGAAGGAGCCATCTGAATTCTTAGTTGCTGTCTTAAGTCCATTTGTTGCAGATGTTACTTCTGCTACCAGACCATTGTAGCTGCTCAGTTTGTTTTCAGAATAACCGCCTGCCAGTGTGCCGCCATTTTCAACTACATCATATTTTGCTTTGAAAGCTTCATAATCATCTTTTGCAACTTTGACCGGCACATATTTAAGACCTGTTACATGATGCTCAGTCATTTTTGTTGTTGTACCATCTGCTTCTGTAATTGTTCCGCGGTTAAATGTAATCTCATTGCCATCTGTCAGCACTGCTTTTGTTGTTTTACCTTCAGATTTCCAGTACGAAATCTTGTATTCCTTACCATTTTCTGCCTCAATCACATCTGTACACTGGAAGCTTCCTCTGTGAAGACCATGATTTGTTGTTGCTCTTGTAACTGTATCAAATGCACCCTTATCATACTCATCACGAAGGTCATAAGCCTCTGAAGAAGAAGCATCTCCTGCTGCCTGTACACCTTCAGCTGCCCAGTATTCTGCCCAGCTAAGGCCTGCATAAACATATGTATAAGCATCTTCATATTTATATGTAAAGGTATAATCGTTCTCATAGCCTGTTGCTTTGACAACAATTTCAAATTCCTGGCCATCCTTGGCATTTGCAAACGGCTTTGCAGTTGCATCAATAGTGCCATCTTCTTTGATAATTTTCACAGCACCTTTGCCGGAAGCCGCATAAGATGTCCCATCTACAGATACAGATTCAATACTCTTGACATAAGCAGCTAAATCATCTGCACTGTAACCGTCTGCAGGTACAAGTGCTTTCTGATCGCGTTCATATATAATTGGTGTAACTTCTGTTGTTAATGTGAAATCAGCAGAAATGTCCGCATATTTGCCGCTCTTATCTGTTACCTTTAATGTGTATTTGCCAACCTTTGCATCAGCTGCTGTATAAGTCAGCACGCCATTTTCTACCTTAACATTTTCAAGACCTTCGACACTGTATTCAGCCTCATAATCCGATGGAAGATTGTTCAATGTTATTTTTGTTTCACCGCTGGATGCTTTTGCATCAGCAACTTCTACACTGCCGTCAAATTTTACAGGAACATATACACTCATAGGGATCTCATAGATACCTGCATTTGTGTAATAGGTTACTTTACTGATTGTCTGTCCCATCATTGGAACATAATCCTTATACTGAAGCTGGTTGCCGTGCGCTGTTGTCACAAAACCTGTGCTCCATGCCAGCTTAGATATTTTCCAGATATTCTCTACATGACGAAGGCCATAGCTATCGCCTTCCTTTGTTCCTACAACAACACCATACACTGTTGTAATATCATCTGGCAAACCTGAAAGATTCATCTGATAATCACCGTAGTTTGATGAAGTTCTGAAATCCGCAGTCACATTACTCAGTGTCTGTACTTCCGCGCCTTCTGCTTTACCAAAGCTTAAAGAACCATCTTCATTAACAGTCGCTTTCTTATAATATGAAGGCACCTCGCTCAACATATAATAAGAGTAGCTTGGGCTTTCAAATAACGCATCTTTGCCTTCATAAGTTGTTGTTGTCTCCTTGCCTTTCATTGATACGGTAATATCAACTTTACTGCTGTCTGTCACCTGAGTCAGCTTGTCAAGAGCAGACGCATCCTCAAGCTTAACAGGATAAACAATGCCCGTAATATCTGAACCATCACTGCTCACATGATAAGAACCTGCAGCAAGGCTGGATCTTGTCTTATTTAATGTTGCTGATGTGACAGCATCGGCATTGTCATCACCTTCTGCTGCGTAGAATTTGTCATAAGGAATATTCATTAATACATAAACTTCCTTTGCCACTGCATTCTTTTCAAGAGCATCAATAGTCTTTGTCAGTTTTGCTTCTGCCGCATCTACCTTTTCCTGGCTTTCTTTGGCTTCAAGAGCTGACTTTGCTTCTTTCTGCTGGATAATCTGCTTCTTTATCCTTAAGCGCATCTGCCTTTGCGATAGCTGCCTCAAGTTTTTCGGTGTTGACTTTAACCTCTTCCGGTTTCTTCGCAAGGGCATCAATAGCTGCTGTCAAATTACTTGCTGCTGTGTCTACTGCATCCTGGCTTTCCTTTGCTGTAAGGGCTGTATCCGCTGCTGTCAAAGCTGTCTGTAAAGCATTCCAGCTATCTTCTGTATAATCTGCTGCTGTCAGCCCTTTTGCCTTTGCAATAGCGGCTTCAAGATTGGATGTGTTGACTTCAACTGGTGCTGCTTCTGCTGCTTTTTCAATTACTTCAGTTGCCGCCTTTTTAACAGCATCTGATGTACGCGTCGCACCTGTTTTAGTATCCCACCCGTTTACTGTATCTGATGTTGCCTTCTGACCTAAAAGCTTTGTTTTAATACCTTTAGATTTATCATATGCTTTACTGAAATATGAGGAATTGGCTGTAGCATTATACCCATTTTTCGGTGTTACTGTAATATCTGTAAACTTGCCATCAGCAACTGTCAGGGAAACTTCAACATCATACTCATCCCAGTCATCCTCATTCGTGTCATCTTCTGCTGTTCTTGTTACATGAGCAGTTGCTGTATAAGTTCCATCTGCTGCTACCTGAGCCCCAGTCACCGCAAATGCAGTTGTCGGGCACACGCCGGCTGTCATTGCTGCAATCATCAGGCCGGCCAATGTCTTATTAATTAATTCATTCTTTTTCATATCGTCCTCCTTGTAAGTATGAAATTTGAATTATGCATTTAGTGTAAAATCCGACTCAAATCGAGCCATTTATTAAAAATCAGCGTTAGCACACGCTAATCATTAATCCTTTTTATGGAGCTGTATGCCAATGGCACCCCAGCTCCTGTTCTTTGATCAAATAACTCATTCTCCGGCAATTTCACTTTCGCCAATACTTAAATTCCCAGCCAAATAAACAGGCCAAGCAAAATCAATGCCCTGATCACAGTGAAAACCACTTCATTGCCTTTGATACCCGGCAGTCCACAATGGATATTCATCCTTGGACAGGTGTCAATACATTTCTGGCACTGGAAACAGTCACCGCTGACATCCAGCGAACCGGCCTCCGGCAGACCGATGTCTGACGGACATTGTTTTGTACAGGCACTGCAGCCTTTGATACACTGTTCCCGTTCTCTCTTAAGGGTGAAGAACGGCAGCATCGGCAGTAATGAGAATACTGCACCCATCGGACACAGAAATCGACAGAAAAATCTTTCCTGAAGAGCCATGCCCACCATAATCAGTACCAGCAGAACAATCCCCAGCAGATAGCCGCCTAACTTAAAGTTAAAGGCATGCAGCACATCCCATGGACTGTACCCCTGTGTCTGGCTGTACACACCTTTGAAGCAAAGGAGTACAATCACAGCCAACACAACGTATTTCACCTTTGAGAGTTTTGAAGTTACTGTTTCCGGCAGTTTCACCGGCTTTTTCTTGATTTTTTTGCAAATCCACACATAGACAAAGTGAACTGCATCCCCAAAACTTCCGAATGCACATGCAAATCCACAGAAGAAACGCCCGAATACAATGGTATACAGACACAGGACAATCAGTACCGACACAAAAGAGGTCAGACCGATTTTTTCCCCTGCACCCAACTGTGTGAAAATATATTTGACGCCTGCAAAAGCGGCTGTATAAGCTGAGGGCAGAAACAGGAAATATAAAAGTTGTATGATTGCCCGAAGCCAGCCGTGCATCTGCTTGCGCTGCTTTTTTGTAAGATGATGTATATCGATTTTGCTCATTTATTTTGCCGCCTCTTCCAATGCCTGCGCAACTGCATTTTTAATCCCGGTGGAGCTGAATGTTGCTCCGCTGATCGTATCTACATCTGCGCTCTGTGCATCAATGATTGTCGGGATAATATCCTCCGCCATGGAAAGATAAGCGCCATCCTCCTTTTCTGCTGATACAATACTGATATCTGTAATGGAACCGCCCTCAACAGTGACTTCCACCTGAATGACTCCGCCAAATCCCTGTGCCTCGCCTTTCCAGATGCCATCTTCATAACTGCCGCCTGCCGCATCCTCCTGGGACTGCATGACAGACTGCTTATATAAATTGGCACTTTCCAGGTCTGCTGTCAGTTTCGCAATCTGATCATCCTTATCCCGCAGTGTCAATACAGTGTTATAGCCGATTAACAATGCAACGATAAGTACCAGATTCACCGCTCGAACCGAAAATGTCTTCATCTCTATTTACCTTCCTCTGCCAGTTTTTTTGCTTCATCCAGTGCTTTCTGGCAGCCTTCGATAATCGCATTGGAGGAACAGGTTGCTCTTGCAACTGCATCAATGCCTTCCGGCATACCTTTTTCTGTAATTTGTGTCACCACACCCACATACTTTGAAGTACCCTGGGCCGCTTTTTTTATATAGCTGTCATTGTCGCTGTCACCATTGCCGCTGATGCCTGAAATATCTGTAATCCGGTCATTTTCAATTTGAACCGTCATGGTCAAATCGTAAGCTTCAAAATCTCCATCTGCATCCGGCTCACAGATAACAGAAACGGTATAGGTGCCATCTGCATAAGTTCTGTTTGCCGGTTTCTCTGTCTCGCTTTCTCCCGGTGTCCGCTTTGCAGCCTCTAATGCCTTCTGGCATCCCTCGATAATGGTATTGGATGAACAGGTTGCTCTTGTCACCGTATCAACGGCATCAAGGCCGCCTTTTTCTGTAATCTGCGTTACAACCCCCGGCAGTTTTGAAGTACCTTCTGCTGCACGTTTGATATAGCTTTCATTGGATTGATCGCCATCACCGACAATGTCTGTGACTGCTGTAATTTTGTCATCTTTGATATGAACGGTCATGGACAGATTGTAAGCTTCAAAATCCTGATCTTCATCCGGTTCACACACAACAGAGACGGTATAGGCGCCATCAATATAAACGCTGTCCTTATTGTCTGTCTCTGTTTCACTTTCCATCTCAGTTTCAGTTTCTGTCTCTGTCTCTGTCTCCGTTTCCGATTCAGCCGGCTTGCCGCTGTTACCGTTTTCAGCTGCTTTGAAAGCTTCCCTCAGGGCTTCAACAATACCGTTGGAGCTGTACGTTGCTCCAGACACAGTGTCAATACCTGACAAATCTGTTGACTGGTTTTTCAGGACTTCGTTAATGATACTCTTGGCTCTGTTAAAGAAAGCAGCATCATCTTCACATTCTGTCACCAGTATGGCTTTGATGGTCTTATCCTGGATCACAACTGCCAGCTGAATATCTCCGGCATATCCTTCACCCGTACCATAATAGATGCCCTCTTCGTAAGGTACTTTTCCTTCGACAATTGTCGAATTATTGTTGCTGTTGTTATTGTCATTATTGTTATTGTCATCATTGCTGTCATCGGCATCATTTGAAGAACCATTAACTACTGCCTGTTTCAGTGCCGCACGCACCGCATCAATAATACCTCTGGAACTGTAAGTAGCACCTGAAACCGCATCCACATTGGTACTCTGGAAACTGATGATATTTGGAATCAATCCCTGGGCCTGACTCATAAAACTGCTGTCATCATTGTGGCTGACGACGTTAATATCAGTGATTTTTCCATCCGCAATAACAACCTGTACCTGCACTTCACCATTAAATCCGGTGCCGCTGCCATAATAGGTGCCGTCTTTCCATGTCTGATTGGAATCATCCACAGTTTCGATGGATGGTGAACTCTGATTGCTGCTGCTTGCCGTCGTAGCCGGTGTGCTTGTATCCTGCTCTCCAGTCAGGGCATTCTTTACAGCACTGATGATACCGTTGGAGCTGTAGGTTGCCCCGGACACCACGTCCACATCCAGTGTCTGTCCGGCAATAATTTTGTCAATGACACCCTTGGCTCTGTTAAAGAAAGCCTCATCATCCTGGGTGCTGAGAATATTGATTGCAATAATACTCTTGTCTTTAATTTCTACAGAAACAGAAACTGTACCAGCAAAACCGGTGCCGCTGCCCTTGTAAAAACCATCTGCCAAATCGAAGTTTCCCTTCTTGGCCTGCTCAGTTTCTTCTGTTTCCTGCTTTTTCTCTTTTGCATCTGCTTCGGTACTCTGAATGTTTTCCGGCTGCTCTACCTCATAAACCGGCGCTGCATAGCCTTTCAGCGCCGTACCGACGCATCCCACGACAACAATTGTCGAAAGAATCGGCATATAACCGCCAAATCTTTTCCAAAACTTCATCCTGCGTCATCCTCTTCTACTTTTCTACAATTTCAAATTCTCTGTCCGATGTAAAGCTGTCTTTAATGCCCTCTGAGACATAAAGCTTTTCATCATCTGTCAGGAGAATCATATCAAATTCATCACTGTGCGCTTTCCAGTAATCAGTGGCTTTGTCCTTTCCCATAACAAACAAAGATGTAGAAAGACCATCTGCCAATGTACCGTCCGCACTGACAATGGTTACGGAAATTAAGCCGTTATCCGCCGGATATCCTGTTGACGGGTCGATAATGTGATGATATGTCACACCGTCTTTTTCAAAATAGCGCTCATAACCGCCGGATGTAATAATAGCCTTATCCTTCGTCTCAAGAACTCCCAGATATTCATCTTCTGAATCGGGGCTCTGAACCGCTACACGCCACAAGCTGCCATCTGGTTTTGTACCAAATACCTGGGCATTTCCTCCCAGATTTACCAGACCGCTTGTCACACCCTTCTCCTTGTAAATATCCATAATCCTGGAGGATGTATAGCCCTTGGCAATACCACCGAGATCAATCTGGACACCATCCTTTTTGAAGCTGACGGTTGAAGTCTCCTTGTCATAATCAACCAAAGAAGGATCAGCTAGTTCCAACGTTGCCTTCAATATGTCTGCATCCGGCACCTGATAATTGCCGTCGGTAAATCCCCAGGCCTTCATCACCGGGTAAATCGCCACATCAAATGCGCCATTGGTGCTTTTATAAAGTTCCAGAGAACGTTCCATCAGTACCGCACCATCTTCTGATAACTGTCCGCCGTTATTCGCATTAATCTGCCCAATCTCGCTGTCTTTCTTACCTGTGGACAACAGCGCATCCAGTCGGTTAATCTCATCCACCGCTGCATCAACAGCCGCATCACCGTTAGAACCGTAAGCCTTCACTGTCATATAGGTATCCATGGCAAAAACATCTCTGACCGCCTCTGCATCATCAGAAGCATTTTCTGAAGTCAGTTCCGAAGATGTGACAACGTTTTCAGAACTCACCTCAGAAGAGACCTCAGTTTCCATTGAAACATTTCTCCCGGAGCAGGCTGTCAAAATAGCAATTATCGCAGATATCATAATAGTTCTTATTATTCTCTTCATCATAATATCCTTTCATTCAGTTAGGTTCTGCTAACGATTAGTATTTTATCGCGTAAGAAAAAAGCTGTCAATTAAAAAAAGCCGCTAAACATGCGGCTTAAATGATAAATTCTCTTAATAGGATTTAGCAATAAAATTTTCTCAGTTATTTTAGGTTAGTTGATAATAACTTATCATTAACAGTAACGTAAATCATTTTCATTTATTCTCTTTGCCAGCGCTTAACCATGGTGATATTCGAAATTTTCCTCCGCGGCATACAAAAAGCCCCGCGGCCAAAGCCGCAGGGCAAACATAATACATCTGGTATGAAATTATGCGTTTACTTTCTTGATCTGATCGATCATGATAGGGATGATAGTGAACAGGTCACCAACGATACCATAATCAGCTACATCAAAGATAGGTGCATCTGGGTCTTTGTTGATTGCTACGATGCAATCAGAACCAGAGATACCAGCAGCATGCTGGATAGCACCGGAAATACCACAAGCGATGTACAGCTTAGGACCTACAGTCTTACCTGTCTGGCCTACCTGATGTGCACGTGGAATCCAACCTTCATCAACAGCTGCACGGGAAGCACCTACTGTTGCCCCAAGTACATCTGCTAACTCACGGATAACACCAAAGCCTTCTTCTGAACCTACACCACGACCACCGGAAACGATGATTTCAGCTTCTTCAAGGTTAACAGCTTCAGCAACTTCTTCGATTCTCTCGATCAGTTTTGTTCTGATCTGATCAGCAGCTACATGGATATCTTCACGAGTGATTGTACCCTCTCTGCCTTCAACCAGTTCAGGTTTCTTGAATACACCTGGACGAACTGTACCAAGCTGTGGACGATTATCCGGGCAAAGAATCATAGCCATCAAGATCGGAAG
>OLPZ01002261.1_pt1 | contig 11316 bp, 6 predicted proteins | sample 1672711 | NCBI WGS metagenome assembly OLPZ01 (sample SAMEA3136716, study PRJEB25190) | human gut metagenome
TTACAGGTGCAAGAACAATGTAATCAACTTCCTGCTGGATGAAGTTACGGATTGCTGCGATCTGATTCTCCTGTTTCTGCTGAGCATCATCGAAAATTAAGTTGTAGCCGTTTTCTGTGCTGAATGTAGATTTCATAGATTCTGAGTTAGCTGTACGCCAGTCAGATTCTGCACCAACCTGTGAAAAACCAACTGTGATCACGTCACCTGTGTTACCTGCTGCTTCTGTTTCACCAGATGCTGCTTCGCTTGCAGCTTCTGTTTCGCTGCCTGCAGGTGCTGCTGTTTCTTTAGCACCTGATGAGCCACAGCCTGCTAATACTGCAGCAACCATAGCTACTGACAATAATACCCCTAAAAATCTCTTCTTCATAAACTCTTCTCCTCCTAGTTATGAAACAATAAGTATCTTATATGAAAAGCATACCTTATTCCCATAATTTTGGAAACAGAGGATTCTTTTTTTTAGGTTAATATTTTTTGAACTTTTTGTGAATATTTTGACCCATTCAAAAAAAGTGTACTTTTTTATGATAAAAGTATATTTTTTTATGAAACATTTCTGGTTGGTATCACAATCCTTGCTGTGGTGCCCACATCCGGTTGACTTTTGAAAAATAAACCATAATTTTCACCATAATAAATATGGATCCGCTCATTGACGTTGCCCACACCAAAGGCCGCTATATTGGCTGACTGGGTACTTCCGTCCACGGAAGCCTTCCTGAGATTATACAGTTTTTCTTCATCCATGCCTACACCGTCATCCGTCACACAGAAGACAATATTATCCCCTTCCAGGCGACCGGTCACAGAAATCGTTCCTTTCCCTCGCTTGCCGCGGATCCCGTGAACCAGGGCATTCTCAACTAACGGCTGAAGAAGCAGCTTCGGGATCGTAAAATTATACAACGCCTTGTCTATATCAATGTTGTAAGCCAGCGTATCCTGGTAACGGAACTGCTGGATCTTCAGATAACTTTCAATATGCCGCTGTTCCTCCTGGATCGTAATAAAACTTTGCCCATTGCTCAAAGATGTCCGGAAGAAATCAGACAGATAAGTCAGAAGTCGGATTACCTGATCGTTCTGCTTCGCCTCCGCCAGCCATACAGCTGTATCCAACGTATTGTACAGGAAATGCGGGTTGATCTGCGCCTGCAGAAGCTTCGTCTCGCTCAGCCGCAGTGTCTCATGGTTGCGCTTCATATCTTCCACCAGCTGACCGATCTCCTTGGTCATATCGTTGAAATTATCCATAAGCAGCGCAATTTCATCCCCTGACTCCACATCCTTCGTCTGTGCCGTAAAATCACCGCCTGCTACTTTGCAGGTTAACATGCAAAGATTGCGTATCGGACCGGTAATATTTCGAGCCGCCCTGACAGAAAGTCCTACCGTCAGAATAACAACAAGAAGCGACGCCAAAATCGTAAAACAGAAAATTGTCCGATTATTCTCATCCAGCTGTGCTTTGATCTGATCGAAATTCAGCGTTTCTGCATAAATATAGTCACGGATACATGACTGCACCAGAGATGTCAGTGCATAAACATCATTATCCAGTGTGGCCATATTCTGATCATAGGAATTCTCCCGGCCAATATTGTTCTCCAGCTCATGAATACAATTTGACAGTGTATTCAATGTATTCTTCAGGCGAACCATCTGACTTCTGTTCAGTTCAACCGTTGCAGAATGCGCCAGATCATTGCAGACGCTTTTCAGTTCATCGATATAGGCATAGGGATCCACCGTCAAAATACCATTAACCGTCACGGTCCCCACATCCAGCTCATCAATCTTCTTGTTGTTGATGACCGCTAGGTAAGTGGTGTAGTCGATCCGTTCCTTGAAATCCCGGACATATTCATTGGCCTTTGCCACATTATTGGTGATGTCCGCATACGCACCAGTCGTATAGGAAATTGTCCAAAGCAGATAACAGACAAGACAGATCATCGGTACAATAGCCGCCGCAGCGATCATCATAATCTTGCGGTTCAGGGAAAGCTTCTTATATCTAAACATCCTTTACCCCTTTCTTGCTGCCCTGTATTCTTTCGGCGTGCAGCCCTGGGTCTTCTTGAAAATATAGCTGAAATAATGCGGGTCTTTGTAGCCCACTTTATAGCTGATCTCCGATGTTTTCATAGATGAACAGGCCAGATACTGTTTCGCCTTCTCCATGCGGACTTCCGTCAGATACTCAATGAATGTTTTGCCCATTTCCTTACTGAAAACGGAACTGAAATAGCTTGGACTCATGCAGACTTCCGCCGCAACGGAATTCAACGAAATGTCTTCCGACATATAATCCTGTTCAATCCGCTCCTTCGCTGTCTGGATAATGTCCGAATACCGTCTTCCGCTGACCGTATTGCGCAGTTCAATGGCATGATCCAGCAGCGTCCCGATGTAATCTTTAATGTCATCTACTGACTCTGCTGTTGTCACGGCCAGCTTCAGGATTTTCTCATTCTCCCGGATACCTTCCCACTGACCATACACTTCACCTTCAACTCCGGCATCTTTCCTCAGCTTCTTGCAGAAAGTCAGAACCGTTGCATAAATGTCCATGATAATATATTGCCTGATCATCAGCGATCGGAAATGATCCTCTGATATTTCCGTAAATAATGCCCCGACAAAACTCTCCACTTCCTCCAGAGAACCATTGCTTAGGAAACGGGTAATAATTTGATTAAACTGGTTGATCTCACCAAAAATATTGGCATCAAATTCATTGTCCTGCTGTTCAAAGTTCAGTTGTTCAACCGATATGATCTGATTCGGTTCCTGCACAAAACGGCCGGCAAATGCCTTATCCGCCTCCCGGAATGAATATCGCAGTTCACGGATTCGCGCCACCTCACTGCCGATACCGCCAAACCAGGTCAATGTGTCAAAAGGTGCGATCACTGCTTTCAGCCCCTCAATAAAGGCTTTTGTCTGAGTCTCCATGTCTTCTTCCACAGATGTCAGAAGAAATGCCCAACCTTCAACTCCTCTCTGGAATCGAAAAACATCCCTGAATCGGTCAACATAGCCGCCGACAGCCTCATAGGCTCCGGCCAGTGCCTCAGACTGCTCTGCCTGCACATGATCCTCCTGGATAAATTTGAACAAAATAATCCTGTAAAAAGGGCCGCTAAGATTCATATGGAAACGCTTCCCTTTTTCCATGGCATCTGCCAGCGACAATTTGCCCGATATCAATTCCCCCAGGAATTTCATCTTGATCAGTTCTTCATTCTCCTGCATTTCCTGGTAATAAACTTTCTTCAAGGCCAAATCTTCCCGCTCATCTCTGACTTTCTCGGCAATCTCCGACAAATGTTCCAGCAAAACTGCTGAGGATACCGGTTTCAGCAGGTATTCCGCTACACCGATCTTAATGGCCTGCTTGGCATACTCAAAGTCATCATAACCGCTCAATATCACAATCTTGATATCCGGCAGTTCCGCCTTAACCATACGGCTTAACTCCAGTCCATCCATAAACGGCATACGGATATCCGTGATCAGAATATCCGGCTTCTCCTTCAAAATCACCGGCAATGCCAGTTCACCATCACTGGCATCACCGACAAATTCATACCCCTCTTTTTCCCAGTCGATACTGTTCTTGATACTCTGGCGTATAATAATCTCATCCTCGACCAAGTATACTTTTACCATTGTTTAATCCTTCTTCTCCATTTTTGCATTTCCCGTTTTTCTGACGGACGCCAACGCTGCGATCAAAGCATGAATATCCAGCGGCTTAGCCAGATGGCCTGTCATCCCTGCCGCAAGACACTTGTCCATATCCGTTTTGGCAACATTCGCTGTCATGGCTATGATCGGTATCGTATTTCCATGGTACTGATCCATTTTGCGGAGCATCTTTGTCGCTTCCAGACCATTCATCACCGGCATCTGCATATCCATCAGAATCGCATCATAAGTGCCTTCCGGTGCCTCCATAAATCTTTCAACACAGATCTTTCCATTTTCCGCCTGCTCACTTGTAATACCATGCATTGCCAGAATCTCATGAGCAACTTCATAGTTCAGTTCATTATCCTCGGCAATCAGAACATGCATCCCCTCACAGTCTGTCAGGTCAGATTCTGTCGATGACTGACCAGCCATTTCAAGATCAGATTCCATCGGAGACTGAAGGATCATGTCGGAATCTGCTTCTTCAAAAGGAAAATCAAAGACAACTCTGAATGTTGTACCAACACCTACAGCACTTTGTACTTCGATCCTGCCGTTCATCCGATCCACCAGTTCCTTGACAATCGCCAATCCCAGACCGCTGCCGCGGACTTTATTGATTCTTGTATCCACAGATCTCGAAAAACGTTCATACATTTTCTTCATATAGTCTTCTGTCATACCAATTCCGTTGTCCTGTACAATTGACACAAGACGTACACATCCCGGACTGTCTGATGTTTCTTCATATAATTCAAAATGGACCATGCCGCCTTCCGGTGTATATTTGACAGCGTTGGATACCAGATTCACATAGATCTGTTTCAGACGAATAGCATCTGCATCAATCTGAGGATGCAATATATCATGCGCCCGACAGGTCATATGCAGCTTTCGGTCTGCTGTCATCTGGCCCATTATATCCTGGAAATCACGGAAAAACGTCATCACATTAAAAAATGCAGGCTCAATATGAAAATGTCCGCTCTCGATCTGGCTGATATCCGTAACATCATCCACCAACCGCTGAATATAACGTCCTGCAGACTGCAGCTTGTCCAAGTTCTCACTGACAATAGGCTTCTCGTCAATATGCGCTTTGGCAATATAGGCAAATCCAAGAACTGCGTTAAGGGGTGTCCGGATATCATGGGCCATTCTTGAAAGAAAGTCTGTTTTAGCTTCATTCTCCCGGTTGGCTGCCTCTGCCGCCATAAACCAGTTGCGCTCACGCAGCATAACGTCGCTGACTTCACGGGTCACATACAAAACCTTTGTCACGACTCCCTGCTCATTCCTGTTTTTAGCAATGAAACGTGCCAGTTGCCAGTTGCCGTCCGGAACCATATATTCCAATGTAACTGTATCTGTGTTCTTCAGACGTTCCTGCAATGTCGAAAGATCAAAGAAACGCATAATCCGGTCCTGATAATCTCTGGCAACAACTGCCTTACAGATTTCAACCATCTTCTCAGAAGCTTTGCCGGATACACCTGTCATCTTGTGAGCTTCATTGATACTGACAACTTCATCATACACATCCTTCTCAAGGTCAATTCTGTAAATCGAAAAATAAATCTTACTGATGGCGGAGATAATCTCATTATTGATCCTGGTCTCATTCAATGCCTCTCTGAGCACTCTCTGCTTCTCCCGATCCTCCCTGACAATGTCATCAATAAAACGAAAACCGATCAACACCTTGAAATTCTCTTCATCGATGCCCATTCTGGTGATCTGTGCCTCAAAATATTCATGGCCTGCACCATTCGGAAGACTCTGGAAACGAAAGGAAATCCTGTCACGCGACTTCAGTTCTCGCATCAGTCTCTCAGCATTCAGCCTTTTCTTCAACTTCCGGGCTTCTTCCTGCATCATAAACTGACGACAATAGCTCTCTATAATCTCTTTATAAGAAAGTGTCATATATTCTTCCGATGCCGACACCTGCAGAACATTTGCCTCCGGATCAACCTTGAGAATCTCAAGATAATCCTTTTTCAAATCTGCAAAAAAAACGGATATGTAATCCTGGCAAAGAACCTGCAGAAATCGCTGTTCCCTCTGAAATGCGTCAATACTGGCCTGCAGTGCATTCTGCTTCTCATCCAGCAAATTCGACTTATGGCAGCTGTCATAAGCACTGCCTAAATGGCTTCCCACCACTGTCAGCAGATTGATCAGAGACTGTGATTCATCCAAAATCGGATCGTCCAGTCCGATAAACCCCCACAATGTGTCTGTATGAAACATCGGAAAAACAATCACTGTATGAATATCCTGAGCCTTAAGCAGACGATATTCCAGCGGCATCTCATCCTTTGCCGCCTCTATATCTTCAATTACCACTTTCTCTCCACGCAGGAACTGTCTGTGCCAATATGGCATCTCCATAAACGGAACAGCCTGAAGATTGTCCATCTGGGGTTTGACGCCTTCCGCGCACCACTCACTGGTGTTGCGGTAAATACTCTGTTTTTCTATAAATTCAAAAGTATAGGCACGTCCGGCTTTCGTATATTCTCCTATGTATTCAAGAATGCCTTGTATCGCCCGGTTCAACTCTTCCATTGTTCGCGAACGGTCGATGGTCACCATCTGGTTCAATACGATTTCCAGACCGCTTAAATGGCTTGATGCCTTTTGCTGTTTCACTACGCTGTCTGATTTTCTCATTGGCTGTTCACCTTCCTGATCACTTTTCTGATTTATTTATTTCTAGCTTACCATATAACATCCAACCTTGCAATCAACATAGAATAATTCGCTGACTCCGCATCTTTCTGCCGGTTAAAATATATCTGAAATATATCCAAAACCGTCTTGCATCTTTACGCTACCATAGTAAAATTTTACAGTTTTTTCTTTTTTTCACAAAAATACATTGAATTTCCTTTTCCCCTATGCTAATATTTATTTCATTGTATTACTGAATTAATACTCAGGAGAGTCTCTTCACAATGCATCATGCAAAATACAAAGGAAGAGCGCCGAAGGTGTACACAGTTGCGGTGTTTTTGATTGAATACGCCCAACTGCAAATCTCTCAGGCAAAAGGATGGAGGAAAAAGAATGTTTACACAAATCAACAATCTCATCAACTGGTTGGACGCGGTCGTATGGGGACTGCCTCTGATCATCTTAATCCTGTTCACAGGATGTCTCTTAACAATCCGCTTAGGTGTTCTTCAAATCAGACATCTCAGCAAAGCACTCAAGTTCATGATTAAAAATGAAGACGGCGGCGAAGGTGAAGTATCCAGTTTCGGAGCTTTATGTACAGCCCTTTCCGCAACCATCGGTACAGGCAATATCGTCGGTGTTGCAACTGCCATTGCTGCCGGTGGCCCCGGCGCTCTTTTCTGGATGGTCATCGCTGCTTTTCTCGGTATGGCGACTAAATATGCCGAAGGTCTGTTAGCAATCAAATACCGTACAATCGATAACGAAGGCCATGTTCTCGGCGGTCCTTTCTACTATATTGAAAACGGGATGGGACACGGATGGCGTTGGCTTGCCAAAATTTTTGCCTTCTTCGGTGCCGGTGTTGGTCTGTTCGGTATCGGTACCTTTACACAGGTCAATGGTATCGCTTCCGCAGTGAAAAATTTCTTTGATCCGAATATGGCACACACCGTCACACTGTTCGGCAATACCTACTCATGGGCAACCGTTATCGCCTGTCTTGTGCTGACATTATGTGTCGGTCTGGTTGTTCTCGGCGGCATCCAGCGAATTTCCAAAGTTGCTCAGATTGTTGTGCCTTTTATGGCAGTTCTTTATGTAGCTCTGGCATTGATCATCCTGATCACCAACATCACAGCTGTTCCGGCTGCCATCGTAACCATCGTGAAATCTGCTTTTACAGGCAGTGCTTTGGCCGGCGGTGCTATGGGTACTATGATCATGGCTATGCAGAAAGGTATCCAGCGAGGTATCTTCTCCAACGAATCCGGTCTCGGAAGCGCACCTATCGCTGCTGCCGCCGCTCAGACAAAAGAGCCTGTCCGTCAGGGTCTTGTCTCTATGACAGGTACATTTATCGATACAATCGTTATCTGCTCCATGACAGGTCTTTCTATCGTTATTACCGGAACATGGAATACAGGCCTTGAAGGTGTTGCCATCACTACAACTGCTTTCCAGCAGGGTCTTCCGTTCCCTCCGGTTGTGGCATCTTTCTCACTGATGCTCTGCCTTGTATTCTTCGCATTTACAACCATCCTCGGCTGGGATTACTATGGCGAACGCTGTCTGGAATATCTTCTGAACAGAAACCAGACAGCTGTCAAAACCTACCGTTGGCTGTACATTATCTGCGTTTTCATCGGTCCTTATATGACCGTTGCTGCCGTATGGAACATTGCCGATATCTTTAATGCACTGATGGCATTCCCGAACTTAATCGCGCTGCTGGCATTGAATGGCGTGGTAAGAAACGAAACAAAGGATTACTTTAAACGACATCCGGAGTTATAAAGGGCAAAACTTTCCCAAATCTCAATAAACTGTAAAGAATGAACGAATTCATAGCAGACACGTTCATTCTTTACAGTTTTCTTTAGTTTTGATTCCTAATATAGTTGTTTTGAATATTTCTGAGTCGTCTCGCTCAATTCCTGAGAATATTTTTCTGAACCGTCATTAAATCAGCCTTCTATATAAAAAATCTATAGGATAGATATAAAAACAATATTTTTCATATAGTTCATTTCATGTTATACTACATCAAGAAAAATTTGTAAACAAGGAATGATTTTTTATGAAACGCATTGATTTTGAAAATGGCAATATCGTCAGCAACATTCTGAAAGCCGCTCTGCCGATGCTTGTAGCCCAGATCATGAGTCTTCTCTACAATATCGTTGACCGTGTCTATATTGCCCGTATCCCTGACGTTGGCACCACGGCTCTCGGCGCTGTTGGACTCTGTTTCCCGATCATCGTCATTATCACAGCCTTCAGCAACCTGTTCGGCACCGGCGGTGCGCCGATCTTCTCCATTGAACGCGGCAAAGGCAATCATGCGAAAGCCGGACTTCTGATGAATACATCCTTTACCCTGCTGGCATTATGCGCGGTTATCCTGATGATCGCAGGACTGCTCTTTGCCAGACCGATTCTGGTACTTTTTGGTGCTTCTGATGCCGGGTTGGCCTATGCATACCCCTACCTGATGATCTATCTGCTCGGTACATTTCCATCCATGGCTGCCACCGGCATGAATCCTTTCATTAATGCCCAGGGCTATGCAACAACCGGCATGATCTCCGTTATCATCGGCGCTATCACCAACCTTCTGCTGGATCCGCTGTTTATCTTTGTATTCGGACTCGGCATCAAAGGCGCCGCCATTGCCACGGTTATTTCGCAGACATTGTCTGCTGCCTTTGTTTTGTACTTTTTACACTACAAAGCAGAATATCGAATCCGTTTTCTTTCCAAAACCGAACTGGCATCCTGCAGTGAAGATGCCAAAAATATCGTCAGCCTCGGAACTGCCGGATTTATTATGCAGCTGACCAACAGTCTTGTCACTATCTGCGCCAACAATGTCCTGTCCGTTACAGGCGGTGATGTCTACATATCCGTTATGACCATCATCTCCAGTGTCCGTCAGATGGTCGAAACGCCGATTTACGCCATCACAGAAGGTTCCTCGCCGATCATCAGCTACAATTACGGTGCCAGACGCCCCCAAAAAATACGTCAGGCCGGTATCACCATGGCTGTTTTAGCGCTGATCTATACGCTGCTCATCTGGAGCGTGATTCTGGCTGCACCTCGCTTCCTGATCGGTATTTTCAGCTCGGATCAGGCCCTGATGACCGATCCCGTCCCCGCCATGAAACTTTATTTTGCTGCATTTATCTTCATGCTGCTGCAATATGTGGGCCAAACAATTTTCAAAGCCCTCAACAAGAAGAAATATGCCATCTTTTTCTCCATACTGCGTAAAGTCATCATTGTGGTACCCCTGACTTATATCCTGCCTTATGCCCTGAACATTGGCCCAAACGGCGTTTTTATGGCCGAACCTATCTCCAACGTTATCGGCGGCAGTCTTTGCTTCATCGTAATGCTCTCCACAGTTCTCCCTGAACTGAAACGGATGTAACAGACAAAAGGTATCCGCATTTATCAACACGGATACCTTTTATACACAATATACTTATTCAGTTCTTCTATTTGCTGTTAAATACATCCCGATTCAGTGCACCGTCCTGATTCGCCACAATGACCGTACACATTGCATCACCCGTAATATTAACCATTGTTCTGGCCATATCCAGGATTCGGTCAATACCCATGATCATGGCAATGGCCTCTACAGGAAGCCCAACAGAAGCAAATACCATAGACAATGTAATCAAACCAACAGAAGGCACACCTGCTGTACCAATGGAAGCTAATGTTGCCGTTGCGATAACAGTCAGATAATCCGTCGGTGTCAAAGTAATGCCAAATGCCTGGGCAGCAAAGCAGACGGCAACACCCTGCATGATTGCTGTACCATCCATATTGATCGTTGCTCCCAACGGAATCGTAAATGAAGAAATCTTCTTGGATACACCAATTTTTTCATCCAGGGTCTCAATTGCCATCGGAATCGTAGCATTAGATGTTGCTGTTGAAAAAGCAAAACTCATAACAGGGAAATACTTACGGATAAATCTGTACGGATTCAGTCTTGTAAAGATTGCCATCAATGCAGAATAACTGCCAAGGCAATGAATCGCCAGTGCTCCAAGTACACAGAGCATATATTTTGCCATCGGAATAAATCCCGAAAAACCGATATTGGAAAATGTTCTGGCAATCAAGCAGTACACGCCAATCGGCGCTGCCATCATGACCATATTGGTCATCTCCATCATAATATCATTGAACTGTGCAAAAAAGTTAGAAACAACTTCCACTCTTTCTCCCAGTTTTGCAAGAATAATGCCGACAAAAAGTGCAAATACGATTACCTGAAGCATGGTACCATTCGCCAATGCTCCAATGGGATTAGTCGGAATGATATTTAATAACGTCTCTGTCAGAGTCGTACTCTCAGCTACAGTGACATCCTGTGTCTGAATCGCAGCTGTATCCAGTCCAAGTCCCGGTTTGACAATCGTTCCCACCGCAAGGGCGATCGAAATCGCCAGAGCCGTTGTAAAAAGATAGAATACAATGGTCTTCACACCGACTTTGCCAAGGGTCTTCGTATCACCAATAGCCGCACTACCGCAGATCAGGGAGCAGAATACAAGCGGCACAACCAGCATCTGCATGAGTCTTAAAAAGCCCTGTCCGACAACATAGAATATACCATCCACCAACACGGTATCTCTCATGTATCCGCCCGGAACAAAGTAATACAAAATAATACCGGTAAATGCACCAAGGAATAAACCGATAAAAATCAATGTGGTCATTCCCAGCTTCTTTTTGCTTTTTTCTTTTGCCATTTTCCTACCCCCTCAATTCCTGAATATAATCCCGCATCGCATCTTTCCAGTCAGGCATCTGGTAAATTCCGGTTACCTTCATCATCAGATTCTGAAGATCTGTCCTTCTCGGGCTGTTCTTGCCTGCTTCGGCAGATATTTCCTCAATTCTGCC
>OLPZ01002275.1_pt1 | contig 11285 bp, 8 predicted proteins | sample 1672711 | NCBI WGS metagenome assembly OLPZ01 (sample SAMEA3136716, study PRJEB25190) | human gut metagenome
ATTGAATATGCGGATATGGCGGAATTGGCAGACGCGCTGGTTTTAGGTACCAGTGGGCAACCGTGCAGGTTCAAGTCCTGTTATCCGCAGTGATTAAGAGGCTTTCTATAAATCTGATTTATGGAAAGTCTTTTAATTTTTAGAATTATATTCACAGAAAAATGCCACATATGCATAATGATATGTGGCATTTTGGCTCTATCGAATTTCTTAAATGACGTTACAGTTTCTCCCCTTCATTCACTTCCTCAATAAACACCTTCCCTTCCGCCTGCTGTTCCACAAAATGAAATCGAAGTACAGCCTGAGGCCAGTTGAGTGTGATGATGGCTTTTTTGTCCCGTGTCTTTCCTGCGGCCTGGATCTGATCTACAAGGTCTGCGAGGACTTCGCGGGTGAGATATCCGCCTCGCCAGTGGAAGGTGAATTCGCGGCCTTTTTTTGCGGCCTGGAGGGCACGTTTGTATACGTCTTCCAGTTTGGTGAAGGACAGCTTTTTCTCGCGGTAATAAAAGTGGTTTCCATCCGGGCAGGGAGGTGCCGGAGCGATCAGTGGTTCATGGTCACGGAAGATGTTTTTGTCATCCAGATTAAAATAATCGTAGCGGATGCTGACAGAGCCGTCCTCGTTTTTGCCAAGAGTATTGTCAAAGGTGGCGTCCAGATGGTAGTACTGTCCGTTAATCCGGACAATATTCCAGGTGTGGCGGTACTTGATCCCTTTTTCCGGATTGTTTCCGCAGATGGCGATGATGCACCAGACACCGAGGGCATCGCAGAGCACTTTTACAGATTTGGCGATTCCCTCGCAGACGCCTACGCCGTGTCCAAGAGGCCCGATGATCTCGTGGGAGTATGGCTTTTTCAGCTTGTCGTAGCGGATATTTTCGCAGATAAAGTCGTGGACATATTTTTCCTTATCCCACTCGGAAAGCTTCATGGCAGGGCGTACAAGCTTGTCTACGCGGGCGCCCAGAGCTTTCTGGTGTTCCCGGATCTTATTCTTGTCAAAGATATATTCCGGGATCAGGATCAGATTTGGAGAATCTTTGTAATAGCGGTATTTGAACCCCACGGCCCAGAAGATCTCCGGATGATCCAGTCTCAGCTGGAAAAACACATCATAGAGCCAGTTTCCGTCGGTAGTGGGAACCTGTGGGATCAGAAACTCATCGGAAAGTTCCATAAGTCCGTGAAGCATTGCGCGGTACACGTTCTGTTTATCTTTTGGCATTCTGCCGTAATAATATTCTTCAGCCTGTTTCATATATTTGAATTTAATCCGCCGTAGTTCTGAAATTTTGTTGTAATTCAGAATTCAGCAGAAACCCCTTTCTAAAAAATCAACGAAAAAATTATATCATAAAAGAATCATCAGAAGAAGTGCAGAGATAAAATGGAAGAAAGATTACGGAAAAATAAAACATGCAGAGCCATCCCACAAAGATGTACCCTGCATGTTTTTTCTGCCTTGAAATATTTTTGCCCGGAAATAACCGGGAGGCCAGGATCAGCCATTATACAGCTGATAATACCGGCCCTTCTGAGCAAGCAGCTCCTCATGGGAACCACGCTCGATGATACGTCCCTGCTCCAGGACCATGATACAGTCACTGTTGCGTACTGTGGAAAGTCTGTGGGCGATCACGAAGGTTGTCCTGCCTTCCATCAGCTTATCCATACCATCCTGTACCAGTTTTTCGGTACGGGTATCAATGGAACTGGTGGCTTCGTCCAGGATCAGGACAGGCGGATCTGCAACAGCTGCACGGGCGATGGAGAGAAGCTGTCTCTGGCCCTGGCTCAAGTTTGCACCGTTTCCACGGAGAAGGGTGTTATAACCCTGTGGAAGCCTGCGGATAAAACCGTCAGCGTTGGCAAGTTTTGCTGCGGCGATGACCTCTTCATCTGTGGCATCCAGTTTTCCGTAGCGGATGTTTTCCATAACGGTTGCCGTGAACAGGTTGGTATCCTGAAGAACGATGCCCATGGAACGGCGAAGATCGTCTTTTTTGATCTTGGTGATATTGATGCCGTCGTAACGGATCTTACCTTTCTGAATGTCGTAAAAACGGTTCAGAAGGTTGGTGATGGTGGTTTTTCCGGCGCCGGTAGATCCTACAAAAGCGATCTTCTGGCCCGGCTGTGCATACATGTTGATGTCATGAAGAACGATCTTGTTGGAGTTATAACCAAAATCCACATCCTCCAGAACCATGTCACCTTTCAGCTCGATATAATCCGTGGTACCCTCAGCTTTATGGAAATGTTTCCATGCCCAGCGGCCGGTACGTTTCTCGGATTCGGTGAGAACGCCGTTTTCCTCTTTTGCGTTGACAAGAGTAACGTAGCCTTCGTCCACTTCGGATTTCTCATCCAGAAGATCAAAGATACGTTTGGCACCTGCAAGGGCCATAACAATACTGTTGAACTGCTGGCTGACCTGGTTGATGGGCATGTTAAAACTCTTGTTGAAAGTCAGGAAGCTGGCAAGTCCGCCAAGAGTGAAGTTTCCGATGCCATTGATGGCAAGGATACCGCCAACCATGGCACAGATCACGTAGCTGACGTTTCCAAGCTGGGCAACTACAGGCATCAGGATGTTGGCAAAACGGTTGGCGTTGTCTGCGCTGGCAAAAAGCTGGTCGTTCAGCTCATCGAATTTCTGGATGCTTTCGTCCTCATGGCAGAAGACTTTGACAACTTTCTGTCCTTCCATCATCTCTTCGATATAGCCGTTGACAATACCAAGGTTTGTCTGCTGTTCCAGGAAATATTTTCCGCTCAGGCCCGCAAGTTTCCGGCTGGCAGTCAGCATAATGGCAACCATAAGCAGAGTCACGAAAGTAAGCGGAACGTTGAGGATCAGCATACTTACAAGAACACTGACAATGGTGATCACACTGGAAAGCAGCTGTGGGAAACTCTGGCTGATCATCTGGCGCAGGGTATCAATGTCGTTGGTGTAGATGGACATGATATCACCGTGTGCGTGGGTATCAAAATATTTGATGGGAAGTGTTTCCATTTTTGCAAACATGTCGTTTCGGAGGTTACGTAAAGTTCCCTGGGAAACATTGATCATGATACGGTTATAAGTATAGGTGGCAATAACACCGATGGCGTAAAAACATGCCACACGTGCGATTGCAGCAGTTAAAGGCCCGAAGTCCGGTGTATCTGCCTTAAGAAGAGGCGTGATATACTGGTCAATCAGGGTTTTCATGAACATGGTTCCCTGTACATTGGCAAGAACACTGACAAAAATGCAGATCACCACGATCACGATATGGATACTGTAGTTTTTAAAGATATAACGGGCAAGGCGTCCCAGAAGCTTTCCCGGCTGCTCTGGTGTTCCCATACCCCTTGGGCCAGGACCGCCCGGGCCTTTCATGTTCTGTTTTTTCAAGCCGGCTCACCTCCCTCGTCAAAATCACCGGCGCCGCCGGTTTGTGAATGAAATACTTCCTGATAAATGGCGTTGGTCTTAAGAAGCTCCTCGTGGGTACCAAAACCGTTGATCTCACCGTTATCCATAACGATGATCCGGTCCGCGTTCTGGATGCTGGAAACACGCTGTGCGATGATCAGCTTGGTGGTATCCGGGATCTCCTCAGCAAAAGCGCGGCGGATCCTTGCATCTGTGGCAGTATCTACTGCACTGGTGGAGTCATCCAGGATCAGTATCTTCGGCTTCTTCAGAAGAGCGCGGGCAATACAGAGACGCTGCTTCTGGCCTCCGGAAACATTGGAGCCGCCCTGTTCAATGAAGGTATTGTATTTGTCTGGCATTTTTTCGATGAAATCATCGGCACAGGCAAGCTGGCATGCGCGGCGGCATTCCTCCTCAGTGGCATTTTTGTCACCCCATCGGAGGTTTTCCAGAATGGTTCCTGAGAAGAGTACATTCTTCTGAAGAACAACGGAAACCTGATTTCTGAGAGATTCCAGATGGTATTTACGGACATCGATGCCTCCTACGGAAACAGAACCATCCGTTACGTCATAAAGACGGCTGATCAGGTTGACAAGGCTGGATTTTGCACTTCCGGTACCGCCGATGATCCCTATGGTCTCGCCGGAGCGGATCGAGAGATTGATATCCTTCAGAACGGGTTCCTGACTGTCTTTCTTATAGCTGAAATTTACATGATCGAAGACGATACTTCCGTCCGGGACATCTGTTACTGGATCTTCCGGATCTGTGATGTCAGCAGTATCATTGATGACTTCCGTAACACGCTCTGCGCTGGCAATACTCATTGTTACCATAACAAAAACCATGGAAAGCATCATAAGGCTCATGAGAATGTTCATGCAGTAGGTGAGAAGGCTCATAAGCTCACCGGTAGTAAGGGAGCTGCCTACGATCATTTTGGCGCCGAGCCAGCTGATCCCCAGGATACAGGCATAAACGGTAAACTGCATCAGGGGCATGTTCATGACAACGATCTTCTCAGCACTTAAGAACATTTCGTATACTTTGTTGCAGGCTTTCTGGAATTTGCTGATCTCGTAGTCTTCGCGGACATAGGCCTTGACAACGCGTACAGCGCCGATGTTTTCCTGGACACTTGCGTTCAGGTCGTCATATTTACGGAATACGGCCTGAAAATATACCGTTGCTTTTCTCATGATAAAGATCAGACAGCCTCCCAGGAAGATAACAGCGACAAGATAGATGCTTGCAAGCTTTGCATTGATAAGAAATGCCATGACCATGGCACAGATCAGGCTGGCCGGTGCACGGGTACACATACGCAGGATCATCTGATAGGCATTCTGCAGGTTGGTCACATCTGTGGTAAGACGGGTGATCAGGCCGGCAGTGCTGTATTTGTCGATGTTGGAAAAAGAAAAGGTCTGGATGTTGGTGTACATGGCTTTTCGGAGGTTTCTGGCAAAGCCTGTGGAGGCCAGTGCTCCGTATTTTCCTCCCATGACGCCGGACCAGAGTCCGCACAGGGCAAGAACTACCATAACTCCACCCATCCGATAGATATGGCCGATATTTCCGGCTTCCACACCCTTATCAATAATGGAAGCCATGGCCAGGGGGATCAGAGTCTCAAAGAGAACTTCCAGGATCATGAAAAAAGGCGTGAGAAACGATGCCTTTTTAAACTCCCTGACCTGGGCCAGAAGGGTTTTGAGCATAAAAAATCTCCTTTCTTTACTGTTCAAAAGACAGCACTACTGGAAAGGATTCCGGGCTGCTATAGAACAGATATATTGTTCAGCTACTATTATCGGGGAAATTATTTTTAATGTCAAGATAAACATGTGCAAAATGCTTGACACAACATCCTTTAAGCGGTATATTAAAAGTTAATATTCACCTGTGAAATAGGGGCGAGAATGCGATTCAGATCCCTTTAGAGGGTCTATATAGAGTTTAATTTTTGTAGGGAGGATTTTATATGGAAATCAGACAGTCAGCAGAGGATTACCTGGAATCAATTCTGGTTTTATCGAAGAAGGGCGGCGGGGTTCGTTCCATTGATATTGCTACCAGACTTGGCGTTTCCAAGCCAAGTGTCAGCCATGCGATGAAGCTTCTCCGTGAGGACGGATATATTGCCATGGACCGTTACGGTACTGTGACACTTCTGGAGAAGGGCGCAGAGATCGCCAACCAGATCTATGAGAGACACACCGTACTTGCCAAGATGCTGGAGGGACTTGGAGTTCCGGCAGAGATTGCACTGGAAGATGCCTGCAAGATGGAGCACGATATCAGCCAGGAGAGCTTTGAGAAGATCAAGGCGCATTATAATAACTTTATTAAGAGAGACGAAGCAGCAGCGGAGTAAATGAAGTGACCGGCCAGTATCCACACGGGGCGGCAGTGAAAGCCAATGAAAGATAAAAAAGAAGTGCATGAGAAGCGTGATAACTTTTCATGCACTTTATTGTTTATCTGCCTATTTCGCAGAAGATTTCTCCGGCAGCTGTGCCAGGATGATAGCCGCGAACATGATGACGCATCCAAGAAGCTCTTTTGCGGAAAGCTTCTGTCCAAGGATGACCCAGCCTGCAAGTACGGAGATACAGGATTCCAGGGAAAGAATCAGAGAAGCTACCGTTGGATTGACATTTTTCTGGCCTACGATCTGCAAAGTGTAGGCAACGCCGCAGGACATAATGCCGGCATACAGGATGGGGAGCCATGCAGTGAGGATAGAAGAAATCTGCGGATGTTCCAGGACAAGAGCCGGGATCATGGACAGGATCCCGCAGACCAGGAACTGGATACAGGAAAGTTTTACTCCGTCTGCTTTCGGGGAAAAATAGTCAATGACCAGAATGTGCAGAGAAAACAGGAACGCACACACCAGCACCAGGACGTCTCCGAGACCAATGGAAAAACCGTCCGTGATGCAGAGAAGATAAAGTCCGATCAGTGCCATGACAACGGCTGCCCAGATAAAGGGACTGCATTTCTTTTTCAGAAAGAGTCCGATAATCGGGACAATGACAATATAGCAGGCTGTGATGAAGCCGGCTTTTCCTACCGTTGTATATTTGATGCCGAACTGCTGGAAGTTGCTGGCTGCAAAAAGTGCTATGCCGCAGGCGATACCGCCGATCCAGAGATCGCGGGTTTTGTATGGAGAAGATGTGGTTGTTAATGTTGAGGGATCTGCCGCGGCAGAAGCTGTATCTTTGGAGCGGTTTAAGAGAAAGATCACCGGCACCAGAACAGCAGCACCGATCAGGGAACGGACGCCGTTAAAAGTAAAAGGACCTACATATTCCATGCCTACACTCTGGGCGACAAAGGCGATTCCCCAGATGGTAGCGGCCAGAAGCAGGCAGAGAGAATTTTTCAGAGGCATTTTCTGTGTGTTCATGATAAAAGAATCCTTTCGCGTATTATGTGGTCAAAGCGATATATAAGAAAAGACCCCGGGGAACTTCAGATAGCTTCCCGGGGCATTTTTATGATCTGTCGGAACCGTGTCCGGCAAAATTAGTTCTGATTCTGGTTGTTCTTAACTTCTGCAAGCTTCATAGCACGAACTTTCAGCGGCAGACCGAACAGAGTGATGAATCCGTCAGCGTCGTGGTGGTCATACATATCACCGGTTGTGAAGGAAGCAAGGGACTCATTGTAAAGGCTGTATGGAGAAGTTGTACCATTCTTGATGATGTTTCCTTTGTAAAGTTTGAATTTAACTTCACCGGTAACATATTTCTGAGTGGATTCAACAAATGCCTGGATAGCCTCACGGAGTGGTGTGTACCATTTTCCCTCGTAAACAACCTGTGCAAACTGGCTGCCCAGTTTCTTCTTGGCTTCCATTGTCTCACGGTCAAGGATCAGCTCCTCAAGCTGGTCATGAGCTGCCATCAGGATTGTTCCGCCAGGAGTCTCATAAACACCACGGGATTTCATACCAACAACACGGTTCTCAACGATGTCAACGATACCGATACCGTTCTCGCCGCCAAGTTTGTTCAGCTCAGTGATGATCTCGGAAACTTTCATTGCCTTTCCGTTGAGAGTTTTCGGAACACCCTGCTCAAATGTCATGGTAACTTCTGTTTCTTTATCAGGAGCTTTCTCCGGTGTTACGCTTAATACAAGCATGTCATCGTAGTTCGGAGCCTGGGAAGGATCCTCAAGTTCCAGTCCCTCGTGGCTGATGTGCCAGAGGTTTCTGTCACGGCTGTAGCTGTGGCTTGCATCGAACGGAAGAGTGATGCCGTGAGCTTTACAGAACTCGATCTCATCTTCACGGGACTGCATGGTCCACAGATCTGTCATACGCCATGGAGCGATGATTTTGATGTCCGGAGCAAGAGCTTTGATACCAAGCTCGAAACGGATCTGGTCATTTCCTTTACCTGTAGCACCGTGGCAGATTGCAACAGCGCCTTCTTTACGTGCGATCTCAACCAGTTTCTTGGCGATAACCGGACGAGCCATGGAAGTTCCGAGAAGATAGGAATGCTCATATACAGCACCGGCCTCTACACATGGCATGATGAAATCATCGCAGAACTCATCAACAATATCTTCAATATATAATTTGGAAGCACCGGACATTTTTGCTCTCTCTTCAAGACCGTCCAGCTCGTTTCCCTGTCCGCAGTTTACACAGCAGCAGACAACGTCATAATCAAAGGTTTCTTTCAGCCACGGGATAAGGGCTGTGGTATCAAGACCACCGGAATACGCTAAAACAACTTTTTCTTTCATAATATATGTCCTCCTGGGATTTTTTGAAATTTTGTATCGCTCCGGACATTTCCGGGACGGTGAATTTTTTTACGTTATCTGGAAAAAAATTATGCTGTTTTATAACTTTACCAGAGTGAATAAATATTCATGTACAACAAAACAAAATTTTCGGCTGTCCTGTCGACATGGCTTAATATACACCAGATTTTATAAATATGCAAGAGATAATTTGAAAAATATGAAAAAAAATTTGCATAAAAATACATCTAAAAGTAGGCGATATTATAAGAAAATACAGGAAAAACAGAAAAGACCGTGAAAAATCAAAGAAAATGACTATTGCATAATATGCAGAGAAGATGTATAATCTATCCATTGACAAGGCGGACATATGAGGAACGCCTTTTTACTTAAGCCGTAAGAGATACGGAAGAGGAGGAATGTGAAAGATGATTAAAGCAGGAATTATCGGTGCGACAGGATACGCAGGAAATGAGATCGTAAGACTTCTTCTTGGACACAAGGACGTTGAGATCAAATGGTTCGGTTCCCGAAGCTACATAGATCAGCAGTATGCAGATATTTATCAGAACTTTTTCAAACTGGTGGATGCCAAATGTATGGATGACAATATGGCGGCACTTGCAGATGAGGTGGACGTGATCTTTACCGCAACTCCGCAGGGCCTTTGTGCATCCCTTATTAATGAAGAAATCCTTTCCAAGTGTAAGGTGATCGACTTAAGCGCGGACTTCCGTATTAAAGATGTGAAGAAATATGAAAAATGGTACGGAATCGAGCACAAAGCACCGCAGTTTATTGATGAAGCAGTTTACGGTCTCTGCGAGATCAACCGTGAGGATATCAAAAAGGCACGGCTGATCGCCAACCCGGGATGCTATCCGACATGCTCCACACTGTCTATTTATCCGCTGTTAAAGGAAGGCCTCATTGATCCGAATACCATTATCATTGATGCCAAGTCCGGAACCTCCGGAGCAGGAAGAGGAGCCAAGGTTCCGAATCTCTACTGTGAGGTAAACGAGAGCATCAAAGCTTACGGTGTTGCCACACACAGACATACACCGGAGATCGAGGATCAGCTTGGATATGCATGCGGACAGGAAGTGATGATCAACTTTACCCCGCATCTTGTTCCGATGAACCGTGGGATCCTGGTAACAGCATATGCCTCCCTGACCAAGGATGTTACCTACGAGGAAGTAAAAGCAGCCTATGACAAATATTATAAAGACGAGTTCTTTGTACGTGTCCTGAACAAGGATGTATGCCCGCAGACAAGAAATGTAGAAGGCAGCAATTTTGTGGACGTGAACTTCAAGATCGATCCGAGAACAAAGAGAGTCATCATGATGGGCGCTATCGACAACCTGGTAAAGGGTGCAGCAGGACAGGCTGTTCAGAACATGAACCTGATGTTTGGATTTGACGAGAACGAAGGACTGAAACAGATCCCGATGTGCCCGTAAAACACAGAGGATTTCAGACGAGAGGAGACATAGAATATGAAGATCATCGACGGCGGCGTAACAGCCGCAAAAGGTTTTAAGGCAGCGTCAACTGCAGCAGAGATCAAATATAAAGGCCGTACCGATATGGCCATGGTATTCAGTGAAGTTCCCTGTGTGGCTGCAGGAACATTCACGACCAATGTGGTAAAAGCAGCTCCTGTAAGATGGGATCAGGACATTGTATACAATCATCAGGGCGCAAGAGCCGTGATCTGCAACAGCGGAATCGCCAACGCATGTACCGGTGAGGAAGGTTTTGGCTACTGTAAGGAAACAGCCAAAGCAGCATCCGAAAGCCTTGGAATCCCGGAAGACAGTGTGCTGGTAGCATCCACAGGTGTCATCGGAATGCAGCTTCCCATCGACCGTATCGCAAACGGAGTAAAAGCCATGGCACCGAAGCTTGAGGGAAGCCGCGAGGCAGGCCTTGAGGCAGCAAAAGCCATCATGACAACCGACACCGAGAAGAAAGAGGCAGCTGTAGAGATCGAGATCGGCGGAAAAACCGTAACTGTAGGCGGTATGTGCAAAGGTTCCGGAATGATCCACCCGAATATGTGCACAATGCTTGGATTTATCACCAGCGATGTGGACATCTCCAAGGAACTTCTTCAGGAAGCACTCAGCGAGGATATCAAGGACACCTACAACATGGTATCCGTTGACGGAGACACCTCCACAAACGACACCGTCCTCCTCCTGGCAAACGGTCAGGCCGGCAATCCAAAGATCACAGAGAAAAATGCAGATTATGAAGAGTTCAAAAAAGCGCTCAACTATGTAAACACAACCCTTGCCAAAAAGATTGCAGGCGACGGAGAAGGCGCAACCGCACTCTTCGAGGTCAAAGTTATCGGCGCAGCCACCAAGGCAGAAGCCGTAACCTTAAGTAAATCCGTAGTAACCTCTTCCCTGACAAAAGCAGCCATCTACGGCCACGACGCAAACTGGGGAAGAATCCTCTGCGCTCTCGGCTACTCCGGAGTCCAGTTCGACCCGGAGAAAGTAGATCTCTACTTTGAGAGCAAAGCAGGAAAAATAAAGATCATTGAAAATGGAGTTTCTACAGGATACAGTGAAGAGGAAGCTACAAAGATCCTCTCTGAAGACGCTGTGACAGCCATTGCTGATATGAAGATGGGCGAGGCCAGTGCAACCGCATGGGGATGCGACCTTACTTATGATTATGTAAAAATCAATGCGGATTATCGTTCTTGATGTAAGAGCTTTGTAGAATGTTTTTTATGGTGGATTTTAGTTGTAGTTTTGTTTCAGTTTGTAAGCTGAGAAAACCCTTAGGGGGAGCGAGCTCAAAGTTGCGAAGCCCGCACGCTCCCCCTAAGAACCCCCTCCGTTGGGCACGCTTGGCTGTGGCATGTAGAACTTCAGTCGACGAAAACTGAGTGACGAAAGTGAGGAATCTCGGAGCGGGAGTCCGGAAGTTGAGGCGTGTTGAACTTCAGTCGATGAAAACTGAGTGACGAACGTGAGGAACCTCAGAGCGGGAGCCCGGAAGTTATGTCGGGTTAAACGTCAGTCGACGAAGGCAGACTGACGAGCTG
>OLPZ01002277.1_pt1 | contig 11280 bp, 8 predicted proteins | sample 1672711 | NCBI WGS metagenome assembly OLPZ01 (sample SAMEA3136716, study PRJEB25190) | human gut metagenome
TACGGGAGAGCCGCTATCTGAACGGCGCGCGGAACCGGCTGGGCAGCAGCGCCGCCGTGGGCGGGACAGGCTTTCTGTTCTCGCAGCGGATACTGGACGAGAGCCATGGCTGGCGGTTCTATCTGCTGACGGAGGATATCGAGTTTTCCGTGTACCACATTCTGCGGGGCGAGAGGATCGCCATCTGCGAGGACGCGGTGCTGTACGACGAGCAGCCCACCGACTTTCGCCAGTCCGTGCGCCAGCGGCTGCGCTGGGCCAAGGGCTACATACAGGTATTCCGCCGCTACGGCGCGGACCTGCTGAAGGGCACGGCCCGGGGCAGCTGGAGCTGCTTCGATATGTCCATGTCCATCCTGCCGGCGTTTATCCTGACGGCCCTGGGTCTGCTGGCCAACCTGACGCTGACGGCGCTGGGCCTTATGCAGGGCGACGGCGTATGGTTCGCCCTTCGCTCCCTGCTGGAGTGCATGGGCAGTATCCTGGCCACGCTGCTGGTGCTGGGCGGCATCACCGTGGCCAGCGAGTGGCGGCGTATCCACGCGCCGGCGTGGAAAAAGATCGCTTTCACTCTGACGTTCCCGCTGTTTATGCTGACGTATCTGCCCATCTCGCTGGCGGCGCTGTTTATGAAGGTGGAGTGGAAGCCCATCCACCACAGTGTAAACCTGGCGTCGCTCCCCTCCCCCGCTGTGAAGAATTGACCTTGTGCAAAGGCGGGAATAGGGGTATGATAGAGATATACCACACCCACAGGAGGTCCCTCTATGTACACGATTTTGGTCGTTGATGATGAAAAGGATATCGTCTCCGCGCTGGAGATCTATCTCAAGGCCGAGGGCTACCGGGTGCTGTCCGCCTGCAACGGGAAAGAGGCCCTGGCCGCGGCGGCGCGGGAGGACGTGCACCTCATTCTGATGGATATCATGATGCCCGTGATGGACGGACTGTCCGCCATGGCCCAGCTGCGGCAGACCAGCAACGTACCCGTGATCCTGCTGACCGCCAAGGGCGAGGACACCGACAAGGTACTGGGGCTAAACGTGGGCGCGGACGACTATATCACCAAACCATTTAATATTCTTGAGGTAAAGGCAAGAATCAAGGCCATTATGCGCCGTGCAGGCAGCAATCAGGAAGAAAAAGACAAGGCGAAGACAATAGAGGCTGGTGACCTGAAGATGGATTGTGAGAGCCGTCGCGTGTTTATTTCTGGTAAGGAAATCAATCTGACTGCCAAAGAATTTGATGTGCTGGAACTTCTGGTGTTTAATCCCAATAAAGTGTACAGCCGTGAGAACCTGCTGAATATTGTATGGGGATATGAATATCCTGGTGATGTTCGTACAGTGGATGTACATAACCGTCGTTTACGTGAAAAAATTGAGGCGAATCCCAGTGAGCCCAAATATGTACACACCAAATGGGGTGTGGGATATTATTTCCAGGCATAAGCCATGCCAGAGAAAAAGAAACCAAGCTTTTTAAAAAGTCTGCGTTTTCGTATTCTGATCATTCTGGTCATTCTGGGAATCGTACCAAGTGTCATTGTTGCTCATGTGATGGTGGCGGCCTATGAGAGCAAGGCTGTGGCTGTCCGTAAGCAGACTGTTGAGAAGCAGTGTGACATTCTGTGTAACCTGTTAATTAAAGAGAATTATATGAATGACTCCAGCTCGCAGGATGTAAACAGCAAGCTGGAGTTGTTGTCTAATGTGTATGACGGCAGAATTCTGTTAGTTGACAGGGATTACAGGATTATCAAGGATACCTATGGCGTAGATGAGGGAAAAACTTTGATCTCCACTATGGTGATCAAATGCTTCAAAGGTGAGGAAGCCAGCCGCTATAATAGTAAGACACAGAAGATTGAGATGGCTCTCCCTGTGAAAAGCCCGGAGGTGAAGCAGCTTCAGGGTGCTATGCTGATCAGCTTTTCCTCCAATGAAATTGCAGAGAATATTCTGGAGCTGGAACAGAAGAGTCTTCTGATCACAGGAATCATTATTGTGCTGGCGGTCCTTCTTGGATATGTGCTTTCTACGGTTCTTGTAAAGCCGTTTGCCAGAGTTACCAAGTCCATTGAGGATTTGACGGATGGATACCAGAATGAGGAGATTTCTGTCCCGGATTATACAGAGACAGCACTTATTACGGATGCGTTCAACAAAATGCTTTCCAGAATGAAGATTCTGGATGAGTCCAGAAATGAGTTTGTTTCCAATGTGTCCCATGAGCTGAAGACACCGCTTACCTCCATGAAGGTACTTGCCGATTCACTGGTGGGCCAGGAAGGGGTGCCGGAGGAGCTGTATCAGGAGTTTATGGGCGATATCACTGCAGAGATTGATCGGGAGAATAAGATCATCACAGACCTGCTTTCTCTTGTAAAAATGGATAAGAAAGCAGCTGATCTGAATGTGGAGCACCTGAATATCAATCAGCTTCTGGAGGATATCCTGAAGAGACTCCGTCCAATTGCAGATAAGAGGCACATTGATCTGATCCTGGACAGTTTCCGCCCTGTTGAAGCAGATGTGGATGAGGTAAAGTTTACTCTTGCCGTGAGCAATCTGGTTGAGAATGGTATTAAATACAATGTGGATGATGGCTGGGTTCGTGTAACCCTTGACGCTGACCATAAATATTTCTATGTGAAGGTTGCAGATTCCGGAATGGGCATTCCGGAGGAGTCCATCGGAAGAATTTTTGAACGTTTTTACCGTGTGGACAAATCCCATTCCAAAGAAATTGGCGGCACAGGTCTTGGACTTGCGATTACCAGAAGTGCTGTGACCATGCATCATGGAACTATTCAGGTGGCAAGTAAGGAAGGCGAGGGAACTACCTTTACTGTCCGCATTCCTTTATCATATATTCCGTAGGAGGTGCCAGATGAAGAAATTGTTGAGTACAGCGATGGCTCTGGTTCTGATCATTGGCCTTCTTACCGGATGCTCGGTGGAAAGCCAGGGAGAGAAGACTGAAAGTGTCAGCAATCAGTACTATCTATATTACTTGAACAAAGATGAAACGAAAGTAACAAAGACAAGATATTATCCGGAGCAGGAAAGTGCAGAATTTATGCTCCAGGATTTAATGGGAATCCTGAATGGACAGGAGAGCAGCGGAGAGAACCTGCCTTTGCTTCCAGCAGGAGTTCAGCTGGTGACTTACCGCTTAAATGAATCCCTTCTGGAATTGGAGTTTAATGCTGATTACAGTAATATTTCCCGAACCAGGGAGATTCTGGTGCGCGCAGGTGTGGCAAGAACTTTTCTTCAGATTCCAGGAATCACCGGCATAAAGATTTTTATAGGAAATCAGGAGCTTACCGATTCCAAGGGACAGGCTGTAGGCTTGCTTGATGGCAACACTTTTGTAGAAATGTGGGGCTCTGATAAAGATGCGTATCGGTATGATACTTTTACTCTGTATTTTACAGACAAGACAGGAGAGCATCTTGTGGCAGAACAGAGAAATGTATATTATAAGAGAATTCTGCCAAGAGAGAGAGTAATACTGGAACAGCTTGCCAAAGGACCGATGGTGAAAGGGCATTATCCAACAATTCCGCAGAATACGGATATTCTGGGAATAGAGGTGTCTGATAATGTGTGCTATGTGGATTTTAGTTCCGCTTTTTCAGATTCAGGAATTGATATCCCGGTGAACACCATGATCTATTCCGTGGTAAATTCTCTTCTGGATACGACATCTGCTGATAAAGTGCAGATTTCAATCGAAGGTGATACAGAGGCTAAGTTAAGTGATGGAACATCTTTGTACAGTCTTTTCAGTAAAAATACAGATCTGATCCTGAAAGAGAATTAGAGCGTGTTTGAAAAAATCAATCAATAACGCTTATAAAATGAAATACTAAAGGAGTTTATAAATGACGAAAAGACCGCTTTGCATGGTGTGTCTGGTCTTGATGCTCCTTATGTGTGTGGCCGACCGGGCAGGATTTCCACTGATCAGAGGAAATCCTGTTCCGGAAAATGTGGACTCCTGGATCCGGGAACATCCCAAGGTCACAATCTGCGGAGAAGTGACACAGACCACAGAAAATGAATTTTCACAATCTGTTTATCTTAGCAATACATATCTGATTTATCAACCAAAGAAGAATCAATCAAAGGAAAATCAACCGAAGAAAATATCTATTGAAAATGTAAAAGTATTTTTAAAGAAAAAAGAAGATGTTCCGGCAGGAACTGTTGTTTTGGTGTCTGGAAATCTGGAGAGAGTAGGTGAGATGCGAAATCCAGGAGAATTTGATGCCAGACAGTATTATGCCAGCCAGCATATTTTCTATTTTATGAAAAAGGCGGAATTGTTAAAAAAATCGGAAAATTATTCTGCTTATCGACAAGGTATGAATGATCTAAGGAAATATCTCAGTAAAGTTCTGAATGGAATTGGTGGAAAAGAAGCCGGGGTTTTTCAGGCAATTGTTCTCGGGGATAAAAGCAGTCTGGATGAGGAAGTAAAGCTTCGCTACCAGATGGCTGGTATTGTGCATGTTCTGGCAATTTCGGGGCTGCATATCAGTGTGATTGGGATGGGAATTTATAATCTTCTGATGAAGACTGGAATGGGAATCTGGCCGTCTGGGATAATTGCCCTGCTGATTTTGCTTCAATACGGCGTGATGACTGGTGGAAGTGTGTCTACTATGCGTGCAGTCTGTATGTTTTTGATATCTGTAGGGGCGAAAATAACCGGAAGGATTTATGATCTGCCAACGGCGCTGGCTGTTTCGGCTATGTTAATTCTTGGAGATTCAGGAGCATATTTATATAACAGTGGGTTCCTTTTGTCATTTAGCGCGGTAGCAGGAGCTGGCGTAGTGGTTCCTGCATTAACAAAGAGTATGGATTTATCCCGTATTGAAAAAGGGGAAAATGTGCGGAGAAAAAAGAGTGCATGGAAAAGACATGCTGGAAAAAAGTTTAAAAATATTTGCTGTATGATTTTAGGAAAACATACAGGGCAAATATATGAAAAATTTGCCGGAGGTTTTTGCAAAGCAAATCTGGCTTTAGGCGCATCTATAGGAATACAGCTGACCATGCTTCCTGTTTCCTTATATTTTTTCGGAGAAGTTTCACTGGTTGGAATTTTTTTAAATTTGCTGGTGCTTCCTACAGTAGGAATTGTTCTGGGAAGCGGAGTTACTGGATTGCTTGCAGGGTGTGTAAGTTTTTCCGTTGGGCGTGTTGTGATTTTGCCTGGAAAGGTTCTTGCTGGAATTTATGAAGAGTTATGTAAACTATCTGGGAATCTGCCTTTTGGTATCTGGATCACAGGACAACCAAAGCTGTGGCAGGTGGCTGTATATTATATTTTGTTTGCAGGAGCAGTCTGGATACTTACACAGAAAGGGAAGAGGGAGAGAAAAATAATTGCTTTCGTAGTTGTATGCCTTGCCATGTCTATTCTTATATGGCGTGAGCCGGAACCATTTTCTGTCAGCTGTCTGGATGTGGGACAGGGCGACGGGCTTGTGCTGCGGACGCCGGAAGGGAATTGCTTTCTGGTGGATGGTGGAAGCACAAACAAATCAGGTGTGGGACAATATCAGGTTTTACCGTATCTGAAGAATCAGGGGATTTCTCAGATTGATGGAATTTTTATATCTCATACAGATCAGGATCATATCAGTGGTGTACAGGAAATATTGGAGATGGCTGTAAAAAAACTGAATTCAGTAAAATTGGGATGCTTGTATCTGCCTGAGTGGGAAAATCCTCCTGCTGCATGGGAAAAACTGAAACAGACAGCAAAAGCGGCCGGAATTCCAGTGAGAACCCTGAAGGAAGGAGACTGCCTGAATGCAGGTAAATTGCAATTGCAGATAATTGCTCCTGCTGTCAGCGCTTCTGGCGCAGACGTAAATGAAGATGGTATGGTGATTAAAGTAAAATATGAGGAGTTTCTTGGCCTTTTGACAGGTGATATCGGGGAAGAAACGGAAAAGAAATTGCTGGAATTGGGACTGTTGGAAGATGTGGACTTTTTGAAGGTGGGACACCATGGCTCCCATTACTCTACCTGTCAACAGTTTCTTGATACAGTGCGCCCGGAATATGCTGTGATTTCCTGCTCTTCTACCAATACCTATGGCCACCCGTCACCGGAAATTACGAAACGCCTGGAAGAAACCGGGTGCCAGACCAGTTTTACTATGGAGAGCGGTGCTGTGAAAGTTTGCTGGGAGAAAGAGGGGATAAGGATTAAGAAATTTTTGGAAAAGGGAAATAGTATGTAGAGCGAAAAAGGCACTTTTATAAAGACACAATTTGTGGTATGGTTTAGTAGAATGTCGGGTACAGCTCTATCACCCTGGCTGAAAGAGTCTGGGGGGCTACTGGTTAGATCGTGAATAGTAACCTTTGGGGAATGTCCTGACCGACAAGAAGATGACAGGAGCGTATATTTTGAAGAATATCCAGGAAGATATAAAGACGGGCAATTTTAAACAGGCGTATTTGCTGTATGGTGAGGAAGCTTACCTGAAACAGCAGTATAAACATAAACTGGTGCAGGCGCTGAATCCAGAAGATGACACCATGAATTTTAATCATTATGAGGGTCGGAACATTGATGTGAAGGAACTGATCGACCTTTGTGAGACCATGCCTTTTTTTGCAGACCGTAGGGTGGTTTTGTTGGAAGATACCGGCTTTTTTAAGAATAAATGTGATGAACTGGCTGATTATATGAAAGAACTGCCAGACTATCTTTGCCTTATTTTTGTAGAAAATGAGGTAGATAAAAGAAACCGTATGTATAAAGCCGTAAAGGCAGCAGGTAGAATCGGAGAATTTGTGCAGCAGGATGAGAAAACGCTAATGCGCTGGGCTGCCGGGCTTCTGAAAAAAGAAGGCAAGATGATCACCCAGCGGGATATGGAACTCCTTCTTACCATGACTGGCGTGGACATGGGAAACCTGCGGATGGAACTGGAAAAGATAATTTCCTATACCGGTGACCGGGATGTGGTAACGGGAGAGGATATTCAGCAGGTTTGTACCACTCAGACCCAGAATAAGATTTTTGATATGGTCCGGGCAGTAACGGAGAAAAATCAGAAGAGAGCACTGGATCTGTATTATGATCTTCTCACGCTGAAGGAGCCCCCGATGAGAATCCTTTTTCTTTTGGCGAAACAGTTTCGCCAGCTGCTTCTGGTAAAAGAATATGCAGAAGAAGGAATCCCTCAGCCGGTGATGGCATCAAGACTGGGAGTGCCGTCTTTTGTGGTGAAAAATATTGCAGTCTGTGCAAGATCCTATAGAATCAGTGAACTTCGTCAGGCAGTGACGGATTTTGTGGATGCAGAGGAAGCTGTGAAGACAGGCAGATTGCAGGATGTGCTTAGTGTGGAATTACTGATCGTGAAGTATAGTTCAGCCAGAAGATGACGTTTTGGTGTAGGCTATGATGTTTGCAAAAATAGGCAGTGGGCTGAACAGGAATGCAAAAAAATACAGAAAAAAGGCAGTCGATGACGGTTCGACTGCCTTAATTTTCACTTATAAGCTTATAACTAAAAATTCAGATATCTATTAGCCAATGCTGTTAACGGCTTTGGATAAACGGGAAACTTTTCTTGCGCAGTTGTTTTTGTGATAAACACCTTTGGAAGTTGCTTTGCTGATTGTAGAGATAGCCTCTTTTAATGCAACCTCTGCTGCTGCCTTATCGTTGTTTGCTACTGCCGCGTCAACTTTTCTGATGGAAGTCTTAACAGCAGAACGGATGGATTTGTTTCTCGCAGCTTTTGTTCTGTTAACTAAAATTCTCTTTTTTGCAGATTTGATGTTAGCCAATTCGTACACCTCCAATTCGTGAATGATGATTAATTTTTTGCATCATAAGAACAGACACGGGCGTTCCTATGAACATGCTTATATAGTTTATAATAATTACCTTGGATTGTCAATACATATTTTTACAAAAATGCTTGACATACATATTTTTGCAAAAAAGTGGGGAGATTATATAAAAATCGAAAGGTGTGGCTGTGAAAGGTATGAATTGCAATGAGAAATACATTTTGCACATAGAAAACAGCAGGGCGGAGCCGGTGATATGGGAGAATTTGGGAAAGTATGGAGGAACTGATATGCTGGGAACTTATAAGATCAGAACCGATTTGGCGGTAGAGGCAAGAGAACGCTTTACAGAGGACAATGTAGAAGTGCGCGGGGTGGAGGTTCAGGAAGATTATAATGAGGAAAAAGACATTCGAACCACTGTGGTGAAAATAACCACGGAAAATGGTGCCAGGGCGATGGGGAGGCCTCAGGGGACATATATTACAATTGAATCGGAAGGGCTTTCAGCGCCAGATGAGGACTATCACAGGGAAGTGTCTGAAGAACTTTCCAGACATTTACGCCAGCTGATCGGTCTGGAAAAGGAAAAGTCCGTGCTTATTGTTGGGCTTGGAAATCCGGGTATTACGGCGGATTCATTGGGACCGGAAGTAATTGGGAATCTTCATATGACACGCCATCTGATCCGCGAGTATGGACTGAAAAGTACAGAAAAGCAGATTCTTCATGCAATCAGCGGAATTGTTCCAGGAGTAATGGGGCAGACTGGAATGGAAACTTCGGAAATCGTGGAGGGCGTGGTGGAAATAACACGGCCAGATGTAGTGATCGCTGTGGATGCTCTTGCCGCAAGAAATACCAGGCGCCTTAATCGGACCATTCAAATCACGGATACAGGAATTACTCCGGGATCAGGAGTGGGAAACCACAGAAATGGTCTTACAGAAGAAAATCTGAATGTAAAAGTGATTGGGATCGGAGTGCCTACGGTGGTGGATGCGGCGACTATTGTTCATGATTCTATGGCTCATTTGCTTGAGACACTGGACGAGGCCGAACAGAAAGAATTTTTGGAAGAAATGATTTCCCCACATCTTCATGGAATGTTTGTGACGCCGAAAGATGTGGACGAGACCATAAAATATCTGAGTTTTACGATTTCAGAAGGATTAAATATGACTTTTGCAGAGATCTATTAGAGCGTGTTTGAAAAAGGCTTTCTGCAAGATGTGCGTCACAATTTGTGGGAGATTTTGCCTAGATGAGGGCATCGTAGCGGGCTACGGCAACCGAATTCGGGTGAAATCTTCAGCAAAGTGGGCGTGCAGATTGCGGGAATGATTTTTCAAACACGCTCTGGCGCATGAAGCTGATGTAAAGGTGGTGAGCTGTGGAAAAATACTGAAAATATGGAAAGTTAGCCTAAAAAAAGAAACATACGGAGGAAAAATCTGTCATAGGATAACCTTAAAGAGGTGATTTCGTGACAAAAGTCCAGAAGGTTTTCTGCGTGTTTCTTTGTCTGTGTTTTTTTGCGGTTCTGGCTATGCTGCCAGGACCTTTTTCCATGCGGGAAATTGTGCATAATGTGTACAGGCAGTTTCCGTTCTATTATTTTACAGAGGAAAAAGCACAGGAAACCTGGATGGAAATGGATGGGGAAACTCTGGCTGAGATTGAGAAGAGAAATGGAGCATATTTAGAAGAAGTTGCAGAGAATGAGCGTAATTTGCGAGAGGAAAATGCAAAGAAATCCAAGGAAGCCAATCTGGAAAAAAACAGCAGTGTTTCTGAGGAAAGTAAAAAAATAAATAATACAGATAAAATAGAAAATAAAGATAACTCTGAGATGTCAGAAATCATAGAAAATAGTGAAAATCACTTAAATTCAGAAACTCAGCCTGCAAATACCCTTCCTCAGTCTAACATCGTTCTCCCGCATCCAATTCTGGATCTGTCCAGAGACAAGCTGTCGGATTACGATTATCTAATGAACAATTTTTACATTGTAGATGAGAACACAGATGCATCTGCCGTAAAAATAAATGCTGCTGAATTTCTGGCAGAGGATTTTTCCTTGAGTCATGGACCGTTGGAGCCGCAGATTCTAATTTATCACAGTCACTCCCAGGAAACGTTTTCCGATTCCAGGGAAGGAGAAGAGGAAGATACGATTGTGGGTGTTGGAAATTATCTGACCAGTTTGCTGTCAGAAAAATATGGTTATCAGGTGATCCATATAAAAGAAGCTTTTGATATGATGAGCGGAGAACTGGATCGGAATAAGGCCTATAATTATGCTTGTGATTACGTAGAAAAGGTTTTGGAAGAAAATCCGTCTGTGGAGGTGGTTATTGATCTGCACAGAGATGGCATCGATGAAGACAGACGGCTGGTAACTGAAATAAACGGAAAAGATACTGCGCAGATTCTTTTTTATAATGGCCTTAGCTACACGAATGCCCAGGGGAAGGTTTCTTATTTGCCCAATCCTTACATACAGGACAATCTTGCTTTTTCTTTTCAGCTGGAATATCAGGCGGCGTTGTATTATCCTGATTTTTACAGAGGGATTTACCTGGCGGGCTTGCGCTACAATCTTCATTTACGAAAAAGAGCCCTGCTTCTGGAAGCCGGTGCCCAGACAAATACGGTGCAGGAAGTAAAAAACGCCATGGAACCCTTTGCAGACATTTTGAACAGAGTGTTAAAGGGCTGCGGAACAGGATAAAAATAATATAATTTATCCCGTCAAGAACGTTACTGTGAACGGAGTGAACAGGAACCATATAAAAGGAAGTGACAAACAGATTTAATCTGTGCTATAATCTCTTGATAGAATAAACAGTATAGCATAACCAGAGGAGGAATGTCTGGAATGACAGACCAGAGTAAAATTCGAAATTTTTGTATTATTGCACATATTGATCATGGAAAATCAACCCTGGCAGACCGTATTATCGAAATGACAGGTTTGCTGACCAGCCGTGAAATGCAGTCTCAGGTATTAGATAATATGGATCTGGAGCGGGAGCGTGGTATTACCATCAAAGCGCAGACGGTTCGTATTATTTACAAGGCAAAAGATGGAGAGGAGTATATCTTCAATCTCATCGACACACCGGGGCATGTGGATTTTAACTATGAGGTTTCCCGAAGCCTGGCTGCCTGTGATGGTGCAATCCTTGTCGTAGATGCGGCACAGGGCATTGAGGCGCAGACACTGGCCAATGTATATCTGGCACTGGATCATGATCTGGATGTTATGCCGGTGATCAACAAAATCGATCTGCCTAGTGCGGATCCGGAGCGTGTCATTGAAGAAATCGAGGATGTCATCGGACTGGAAGCTCATGATGCACCGCAGATTTCCGCAAAAACAGGTCTGAATGTCGATCAGGTACTGGAGCAGATCGTGGAGAAAATCCCGGCT
>OLPZ01002285.1_pt1 | contig 11256 bp, 5 predicted proteins | sample 1672711 | NCBI WGS metagenome assembly OLPZ01 (sample SAMEA3136716, study PRJEB25190) | human gut metagenome
CCGCAAATACGATTGCCATGATACTTTTTTTGTTCATCTTTTTCATCATAATTTTCTCCTTTCTTCTCTTCTGTGAACAAAGCCCAGAAAGAAGTTCTTTCTAGGCTTTGTAATTTATAAGCGACCGGCTTTCTTTAAGATTAAGGAATATTCAACATAGCTTAATTTAGAATGATCTTCGTAGTCTAAATTAAAATCTAACTTTCCATTTCTATTAAGTCCTAATGTCGGATATAATTTATCATAATAGTCATTGTATCCAATATAACAATTATTCTCATCGAAATAATCACTATATGGGAAAATTCCACCTTCTTCTACAATATATGCTACTCCGTCAATACAGGCAAGGTTGTTCTGATGCGTTGGCGTCTGCCCATAAAAACGGTCATATCCCGCCTGTCTCATACAGCAATCTACCCCTGCAAAGTTAAGCATTTGAGCAACAGTAGAAGAAAATCCGGTACAGTCTGTATCCACATGGTATGTTCCGATATTAAATACATACTGTTCTGTGCTATGCTGAGAGATATATCTTAATACAGCAGATACTTTTTCCTTATCTGTCATTGAATTGTTTGTAATCTCATTTACTACTTTTTTACACTGATATCGTAAAGTGTTCGTTGGATTAAAATTTTTTACCACAATCGTCACATGTTTTCCACTAAAAGTAGTAACTTTAGCTGTTCCATTTCCAACGATATCTGCAGCAACTAATGTATTCTCAGTCCCCTTCTGATCGCAATCAAGATTATTAATAACTTCCTGATTAGAAGAGGTTTTAATCTGCATACCTAAATATGTTTGTCCCGTAACAACATATGTCACTCCTTCTTTTGGTGCATAGTAATCGCAATTATATCTTGCCTCTGGCAAAATAACGGTTTTTGCTTTTGTAAATTCCGTAGGAAAATCATATTCATCAAAAAAGCTATTGTATTTCAAATCACTCTTAGAAAGCGTCAGCACTCCATCTGCAGAAGTTTTCTTATCTAATGCAGTTTCATATGAAGGTGTTTCATCTTCTCCATCATTATCGTTCTTTCCAGAATTATTACTTCCGTTATTGCCACTGGATGTATCATTTCTCTTTGTCGTATTCTTGGAAGTAGTCTGTTTCTTCTTTTTCGTAGAAGTTTTCTTTTTTGTAGAAGTTTTCTTCGGGATCACTCTGATCTTAATCCGTTTTGTCTTTGTATTTTTAGACTTTGCTTTTACGGTAATAGTAACCCGTCCAGGTCTTTTTGCTTTTACAACACCTTTGCGGTTAACTGTAGCGATTGCTTTGTTGCTGCTCTTATAAGTAACCTTTGCTGCTACTTTCTTTGGGGCTACTTTAACTTTGATTCTGGAACGCTTTCCTACGGTAAGTTTTTTTACGGATGTTACTTTGATTGTTCGGATTTTTCCCCGTTTTCCAACAGCTGATGCTTGTTTTGGTAGAAAGATTCCTGCAACAGAAGCAAATACAAACATTGCCGCAAATACGATTGCCATGATACTTTTTTTGTTCATCTTTTTCATCATAATTTTTTTCTCCTTTTCTTATGAACCATGATTTCTTTTATTATTAGTATGATAGAAAATTTAGGATCACGATTTTTCTGTAGAAAAAATTTTTTCCTCTCAAAAAGAAGTATACCACAAATTAAAAAAATGCAAAAGGCAGCCAGCCAAGGGATTAAGCCACCCTGCCAAAACGGATAAAACCCCCCGGAGGTGAAAGCTCCGGGGGGTTTTTACTGCGTTCCTTTGAACACATTTCATCATTTTGCCTACTGGCATTATATCATATGCAATTCCTATTTGCAATATGCATTATCTATTTTTGTGGGCTCCAAGTCTTTACTATGATATCTCCCCCAACAGGATTATATGGCAATTCTCTATCAAATTTCTTGACTGCTCGCTCTATGTTTTTCTTAATATCTTCTTCATCTGACATGAGTTGTATCGTATCCTTATTAAAGTATTGAACATAAGCATCATTTCCACCATATGCAAAAAGTGGAATAGTAACATATTCTCTTTTGATTGACAACTCCATTTTATTCACACTGGCTCTGACCAATACTCTTTGTCCCATCTCAATGTATCCGGCGATAAAGTGTAACTGTTCGTTTAATGCAAGAAGATTTTCCTCTTTTAACAGATATTCATGGAGTCTTTTAACCAAATCTTCTGGATAATTTACTTTACCGATATTATCCTCAAGCCAATTTTCTATAAATATCTCACCAGTTTTATCTCCAACCACTTCAAACGAGTTTACACCATAGGTACATATAATGAAATCTTTTGTTGTAAACACCTTGGGGATTTTTCCTCGTTCTTTATCTTCCTGTAATTTTCCATCGATAAAACAGGACCCTTTTGTATCCCCGTACCCTATGATACGGTCTTTAAAAAACGTCAAACCTACAAAACTCATATGTTCCCCTCTACCTTTCTCTTTTGTATTTTCTGTTATTTTATCAGATAATACCGTTTGTGTACAGGCAGGATATTCACTATAGCGAGAAGGTCCACGATCCCAAAGCGGACAAGATTCTGTATAAATATTTTGCATTCTTTCTTCACTCCTTTTGCAAAAACAGCCACCGGTCACCCGATGGCTGTCTGGTCAATTTTCAGAAGATTACTCTTCTTCTTTTTTCTTTCCTTTTACAAGGAATGCAACTCCGGCAATCACGAGGATCACTGCTGCACCAGCAAAGATGTACATCTTCATGTTGTCACCCGTCTGGACTTTCTTTCCACGGGAATAACTTCCACGTTTTGATCCTTTTACAGGCTTTTTCACTTTGATGATATCTACGCTCTGTGCCTTATCTTTGATATCTGTGTGGTTTGCAATCTCAGCTTCCCCCTCATACAGATGCTCGAAAGCAACAAGGGTCTTTCCACCAAGGCCGGATGCATCAAACTTAAAGGTTACCGTTGCTTCCCCGCTGACGCGTTCTGTCTTCTGGATAGCATCTTCTGCAGCATCCTTATCCACATCACCTACCACGGTATCTTTTTCATTTGATACAGTATCTCCGCCAGCAACAAAACTTGCTGTGGCAGTGACTTCTTTGCCGTTTACTTTGATTGCTTTTCCAGTCTTCTTATCCATTAATGTTCCTTTTAATGTATAAGTCTTACCTTTTTCAAGGTTCTGGTATTTCACTACATCATTGATTGTAACTTTGCCAGCTTTAACACTGTGCTTTCCAGTCTTGGCATCGGTAGCTTTTGTTCCGATCTTAGGGATATATACCGTCTGTGCTTCATCCTCGATATCCGCATGGCTGCATAATGTAATCTCTCCCTGCTTTAAGTCTTCGAATACGACTGTACTCTTTCCACTTAAGCCGGTTGCAGGGAAAGTAAATCTTACTTCCACCGTTCCGTCTGTTTCCGTTGGTGTAAAGGATTCAGATTTTGAACGGATCTCTTTGCCTTTGGCATCAAGGAATGGTTTTCCTGTAGATTTATCCATCAGCACACCGCTTACCTGATACGTTTCTCCAACATGGAGGTTCTTATAGGTTACAGCATCAATGATTGTGATCTCTTTATCTTCACAAGAAGTATTGATCTTTGTTTTGGCATCTGCTGCCTTTGTCTTGATGGAAGGAACATATACTGTCTGACCCTCATCTTCGATATCCTCATGGGATGTGATCTCTACTTCATTTGTATACAGCTTTTCGAAAGCTACAAATTTCTTTCCGGCAAGTAAGGAAGTATCTACTGTGAATAAGACATCCACACTTCCATCTGCCTGTTCTGGAGAGAAAGTAGTCTCTCCTGTAATCTGGTTACCTTTGGCATCAAGGAATGGTTCTCCTGTTGCTTTATCCATTAATACTCCGCTTACTTTGTACTCTGTGCCAGGCACTAAGTTTTTGTAAGCTACCGTATCGCGGATAACAACAGCTTCACCAACTTTTACCGTATGACCTTTTCCATCAAAATCCGTTGCTGTTGTTCCGATCGATGGCCAGTGGATACTCTGATTTTCATCATTGATATCCGCATGGGTTGCCACTTCTTTTCCATCACGGTATACATGTTCATATACCACAACGGTCTTTCCTTCTAATGCAGATGCATCAAAGGTAAAGCTTAATGTAATCTCTCCATCTACCCGTTCGTCAGAAACAGATTCCTTTCCAACTTCTTCTGTATCATCCTGTCCAGCAATAAACTCTCTCTCTGCTGTTACTTCGGATTCTGTACCATCCTCGTTTTTAACAACAAATGGTTTTCCAGTCTCCTTATCCATCAGGACACCCTTTACAGAGTATTTCTTTCCTTTCTGGAGATTTGTGTAAACAACAGTATCTTTAATCGTTACGGACTTCTTAACTGGAGAAGTATGATTTCCAGTCTCGTTGTCTTTTGCAGTTGTTTTTGCACCCGGCGTAAAGAATGTCTGGTTCTTATCTGTGATATCTGCATGAGCGGCATACAGTTCGTCTTTATGGTAAACATTTTCGAATACAACGGTTGTCGTATTTTCAAGTCCTGTTACATCAAAGACAAATGTCACATCAACTGTTCCATCCTTTTCCTTTGGAGTAAAGGTTGTTTCAGATACGATCTCTTTTCCATCTTTATCCTTTACTTTTTCTCCAGATTCTTTAGACATCAGTGTACCAACGACTTTATATTCCTTGCCAGGTTCGAGATTCTTATAGGACACTGTATCGATCACAGTTGTGATCTTTTTGTATCCTTCACTATTCTGGTCTGTCTTTTCATCTACTTCATAGGAAGTATCTTTGGAACCAGTCTTCTGATCGACTGCAGAAGTCTTCACTTCTGGGATAAGGATTGTCTGTCCTTCGTCATTGATATCTTCATGCGTTGCTGTTGGTACGGTTTCTTCTTTTCCGTCCTCACCTACGAGGTATACTTTTTCGAAGACAACTAATTCTTCTCCATTGAAATCTTTTGTTGGGAAGGATGCAAGTTTTACATCTACAGTTCCTTTACGGGTATCTTTTAAGAGGGCATTGTCATTAGCAATACTGCTCTTTTCTGTACCTTTTTCCTCTACAGTAAACTTTGTTTCGCCAGTGACATTCTTACCATTTGCAGTAACAGCCTTTCCCGTCTTCTTGTTCATAAGTACGGCTTTCATGATATATGTCTTGCCTAATGCCAGACCATCATAAGATACGGTATCTGTAATAGATAAAGCATCCTGCTGTTTTGCATAATTGCTGCCAGTTGCACTGTCAATTGCTTTTGTACCTATTATTACAGGTGGGTCAGTTAACTCAAAGGTAATCTTCTTGTCCTCTGTCGTCACTTCAAAAGTGGAAGTTGCTAACTGATATCCTGTGTTATTCGCACAACGTTTCTCTGTCAGCTTGTAATGTCCTACCGGGAGTTTACCTAATCCAGCGGTTTTACCTTCAGAGTCTCCAAATGTAGATTTATGGAACCATAATGTATTATCTGTAGCAGATGCATACTTTCCATCTTTTCCGACTGTTACTGTATAAGATTCTTTTGTATCCAGATTTTCAATTGTAAATGGAATATTAGCAAGTGCTGTACCCTTATCATTTTTCTTAGTAAATTCAAAATCTGCTCTAGGTAGTGAATCTCCTACAATATAAGTAGAACTTCCATATACATCCTGTACTTTCTGTCCCTTTTTCGCATACATGATTACTGTTGGATTAGCATCATTAGCAAGAATTTTTCCAGCTGGATTAACTACATCATAATGTACTGCTGAGAAACCAGCTCCAGATTTTGTTTCTTTCAATCCCATTGTTCCTAATGGAATGTTAGAAATTGTAGCACGGAATGTTACCGTATTATCTGCGTTTTCTATCACTCGAACTTCTGGAGCTCCTTCTTTAATCACCCAATTTTTCGTTGCTTTCTTAGATTTAATCTCATTCTGATTGTAATATCCTCCCGGATAGAATGACAAAGTAAATTCCGTATTTCTTAATGTTCTTGCATTTACCCTATTCTGTTCATTTTTCCTCAGTTTCTTCGTAATCTGTAACTGCAGATTACATGTTTCCGGTACATCATCCGTATTAATAACCGTTGTTGCACCTTCTGAGGTCTTTGCAGTATACACTTTTGTATTAAGTTTATAACCTGCTGGAGCAGTTATCTCACGTACATAATAAGTACCCTTTTCAAGACCACTTAAAGACCCTGTTGCATTTGCATCAAGAGTGATCTTGCCAACCGCATTTTTGTTTGCATTTGCATCTGCTGTTGACTTGTAGACACCGTAAACAGCACCTTTTAAGGAATAGAGACTGTTTCCATTTGTAACGGAGGTGTTGGAAGATTTCTTCTTGATAGAGATTTTGCCAGAAGCCTCGCTAAATCTTACCTTATACATACCAAATCCGGCCTGTGAGTTCATTTGAGGAGTAACCATACCAAAGATGACATAATTCTCTTTTTCACTTACGAACATAACACTGATACGGATCTGAGAACGTGTCTTACTCTGACGAACCTGTGCCCCATCAATCTTTTTTGTATCGTATGAAACTGTTCCGATAGGTTTCATAACAGTACCATTGCCGATATGACAGCAGTTTAATGCATATACATCCGCTTTGGAGTTTTCAGAGAGCTGTGTCCAGTCAATATCTGGTTCTCTTCCTGTTTTAGAAGATGTGCCAGCTTTGTATTTAGCAAAATCCTTATCAACACCAAAACGATAGTTCATATAATATGTCCAATCCGCATGGGTATCAAATCCGTTTCTTTCATCCTTGATCGTCTTGTGGTTAAAATCATATGTGTTATCCGCTTTTTTGATTGCATTATAAGTATGGCCTGATTTTTCAGAAATAGCGGCTCCCCACATATAATCGTCCATCAATCCAAGATTCTTACGTAACCAGGATTTTTTATCAACAACACTTGTTGGATCATTTTGATGTTTATACAGATACGGTTCGTCAGCCCAGTATAAAGTGGACTTATAAGTAGAATACGTACCCTCATTTTCTTTTGTAAGATTTTCTTTTAATTTTACGCCAGGGACAGCTTTTAAATCTGCTTTGGAAGTACTTGTACTTGCAGCATAAGCAGCTACTGCCTTTGGTTTGATAGTGATATCAACACTGGTGGTTGTCATAGCATTGGATGCCAGAGTCAGTACACCATTGTCTTCATCATAAGCAACACTATTGTCTGTCAGTTCGATCGGTTCTTCATTTCCATTTACTTTAATGGAAAAATAAGATGCATTGATATTCTCTGCGGTATCTTTTGTGGCTACCGGAATATCAAACTGTACATCAAGGTCATCTCCTACAACTACCTGATCGGCAGCTTTTACTTTTACATCCGGGTTCTGGTTATCAATGTGTACAGACACACCAGATTTATCGGAGATACTGCTGTCATAGCGGAAGAAAAGCTGTGCCTGAACAGGCGCATTTCCCATTTCTTTCACTTTCTCATCAGAGAAACAACTTACTGGGACTTTGATGCATCCCTTTTCTGCATCCCATGTTGCATCTTTGATAATCTCGCCATCATTGTTGTTATAAGCGACATCACAGGAAACCAGTTCGAGATTTTTCTTCTGGGAAGTGATATCTGGATAGATATAATAAAATTCCCCATCGGATTTGCTCTCATAAACAGGTAATTCCTGCTGATACTGACCGATAAATGCACCAGCATCTACCGTTGTATCCTTCATCAGCTTATCAAGAGTAATGTTTTCCTCTGTTTTAGAAGAATCTGCCAGAGTATATTTTACAACCATCTTCCGGTCCACATGATCTTTATTCTCTGTCTGCTCCTCGATCTTCTTTTCAACATCGACCGCATCCTGTGCGACTTCTTTTGTTGTCAGTTTTTCAGAAGATTCATCGGCGGTTGTTTCCGCTTCTGTTGTTTCTTCTGTCCTATCACTCTCTTTACTGTTCTTGGAGGATGTGTCATTAACAACAACTTCTTTACCTTCATCACCAACGACCTTTACCGGTTCATTTGCCTCCTCTGATTTTTTAGTACTTTCGGTACTCTCAGAGACTTCCGAAGCCTTTTCCTCCGATTCGGTGGCAGTTGTCGTTTCCGCAGCTTTTTCTGTAGCTTCCTGCTCTTTACCTGCATCAGCATCCGTTTTTGATTCTTCTGCTTTTGCATCTGTCGCTGTGGAAGCTTCTGTTGCTGCCTCTGTGTTCTCACTGCTTTTAGCCGGTTCTGTAGTGGCCTCTGTTGAGATTCCGGTTTCTGTTGTTTCACTTTTGGCAAAAGTGCTTGCTGCCTCACTTTTATCTTCTGTTTCTTTCCTCTTTGCACCAACAAGGGAGGCAATTGTCTGCCCTTTTTCCATTGTTCCTTCTTCATAAGAGGATGTTACCATGACATCCTGTGCTGGCATTGTGAATGTTACAACGTCTTCATGCTTTTCATCAGCAAAAAGTTCAACATCCAGCTTCTTTTTTGTTTCAGGATCAATAAGGGACAGCTTTTTGATGATATACTTAGCATCCGGCTTTACCTTAATGGATACTGTATCACCTGCCTTCACCTTTTTGGTTAAAGCTTTCTCTTTTGTAGTAGCTTCTGTGTTCTGCTGCTCCTTGCTCTCATCTTTCTTTGCCTCTTTTTCTGCATCAAAGATAGCAACGGAACCGTTTTCTGTCTTATCGAGTGTCAGGCTGTATGTGGTTTCTGTTTTAGCTGCTGCAATAAGTGGTGCTCCACTGATGGCAGAACCACAGAATAAAAAGCCTGTCAGTACACCGGATACGACCTGTTTAAAACGTATCATAGCAAACTCCTTTCCTGCTCTGCAAAAGATTTGTTTAATTGGTAGTATACGGGACGGACTGGACCGTTGCCTGCCCCGCAAACAAAGGGATATTATCCCTTCCCTTATAGTATGACAGATTAGGAATTTTTTAATCCACGCATCCGTGAAGGATGCGACAAGAGATAAAGTTTTAGAAGTTTTGGGTACAATTATTTATTTTAATCCACGCATCCGCGAGGGATGCGACGCTCCTCTGTTCCACCCACGCTTCCATTCCCCTGTTTTAATCCACGCATCCGCGAGGGATGCGACATCAATAAGAGTTCCGCAGACCCATCCGTTACGTTTTAATCCACGCATCCGCGAGGGATGCGACGTAATCCTTGCTGTATCCGCTGATCCTGTCCAGGAATTTTAATCCACGCATCCACGAGGGATGCGACCAGATAGTTTAGATGTCAACACATTTTAAGATACATTTTAATCCACGCATCCACGAGGGATGCGACAGCGAAATCGTATAAAATTGGTAGCGATTTCTCTGCTTTATTTAGAAAGTTTATACAAAAATTAGGCATTGTCATCTTTCGCATTTCTATTTTTTAGAAAAACAAGAACAATATTTTTATTTTTGTAGTGCGAATCTCCTGGGATTTTTACGTTGCTTCCGATTCGCACCAACTTTCTCATATATAGTATGTCAGAATTTAAGATTGGTTGATTTTTCTGTAGAAATATTTTTTATCTAATCTCTTTAGAACGTTGGACAGATTTTATAAAAAGATTTTTTGTTAAAAACCGCAGGAAGTCAGTGTTACCTGCGGTTTTCTGTTTAATTATGAAAGAAACAATTATTTTAATCTAATCGTTTTCAGATTGTTCCAAGAAGAAAAAATTTTCTTACCATTAACTGTCTGAAATCCTCTTACTTTAACTTTGACTTTTTTTGCTTTCATATTAACTGCGAATGTATAGAAGTTATTTTTAACTGTTACAATTTTGTAATTGCTAACATTATCAGCCTTGTAAGCTACCCGATAACCTGATTGAACCAAATTTCTCCAAGTAATCTTAACCTTAGTATTTGCTGATGCCTTTTTTACTTTAACATTAGTGAAAATCGGAGTCATGGCAATCTTGCATTTTAACGTACCTTTGTAACCGTTTTTTCCTGTAATAGTTGCAACACCCTTTGCTTTTGAAACACTGTAATAAGTTGCATTCACAATTGTACTTCCATCAGCAACTTTGATTGTATTGTTCTTATTAAGAATAGCCTTGCAATTTGAAATATTATGTGTCGCAGGCAAATTAGAGGTTATTTTATAGCCACAAGAACAGGATTTCACCTCTTTGCCGTTATGAATGCAAGTTGGAGCGATTCTCTGTACGGTTTTAAGCTCATGAGGAAGCATAGCTCCACCGACAACTGATAACATTTCCCCACAATCTGCACAAACCTTTCCTTTATTTGCTCCCCAATGTTGAGTACTATTATAGCCAGGTTGTCCAAAATATTTTACGTTTGTATTTTCATGTGAACATTTTGCTTTTAATGTACCTGTAAAACCATTGGTACCGGTGATAGTGAATTCATTGCCATCATATCTAACATTGTAATTAGCTTTAGGTACATTTTCGTCAGCCAAAGAATCTCTAACGATAACAGAGCCATTCTGGAATAACACATCGCAATCGCTAATATCATGTGTAGCTTTTCCAACAATTTTTCTTACATGATATTCACAATCATCGCAGCCATATTCCTCATAACCATCGCTCAAACAAGTAGGAGCTTTAGCAAAAGAAGATGTAATAGAATGTGTAGCAATAGCTCCACCAAGTGCACTCAAATGTTTTCCACAATCTTTACAGATTTTTTCACTTCCTGCGGTCCAATGATATGTATCATTATACCCAGCAGAACCTACTGTTACTGTTTTTGTATGGATGTGCTGGCATTCTGCTGCATGTGTCACCATCGGATTGAAAGCTATAATTGCACCGAAAGCTAACGCAGCCAAAATAAAATTAGATTTTTTCATCAAAATTTAGGCGAAAGATACTCCCATGCAGGGAGGAATTCGTCACCGTCTTTAAACGGTCCTCCTTTCTGTAAAATATTTTTAGCTTTATACTTTTCATATAAAGCCTTTTGCTTTTTATTAACTGCTTCATCAAGCTCTTTGTTTAACTTCATAGTAGTTGAATGGCTTATCCCATTACATACTATAGAATTTTCTACTTCTGCTCTTAATTGCTCTATCATAATTCTCTCTCCTTTCTTTGTGTTGATTGATTTTTAGGAGTAGTAAACTTGTCCTAAAAATCAACTTTATAGCCTTGCACTTCTAACAATGCCCTTGCCATATTCGCTGGTGCATACTTTAATCTTTCGGGTTTCCTGCTTATTTTTTTAATAAGTTACCTTACTTAATTACTTTTCTGCTTTTTTAACTGTATAGCTAATTTCAACACCATATTTATCGCTTTGTAAT
>OLPZ01002295.1_pt1 | contig 11221 bp, 9 predicted proteins | sample 1672711 | NCBI WGS metagenome assembly OLPZ01 (sample SAMEA3136716, study PRJEB25190) | human gut metagenome
CTTTTAAAAATCTAGTATTTTTTATTATGCTTTTTCTACTTCTATCTTAATAGGATGTCCATTTAGATCGTATTCTTCACTATTAACTTCTTGTTTTTCAATTTTATTAGCTAAAGTTTCATTTTCTACATAATCTTTATATGTATCTAGCATATGATCTATATCAGTATCGCCATTATAATATACATTTATATGATCAGTGATTACAAAATCTTTTTCTTTTCTTAGACTTTGGATAGTTCTAACCATTTCACGAGCTAAGCCTTCTAGAATTAGGCTTTCGGTTAAATTGGTATTAAGAACAACACATGTCTTATTATCACTTGAGGCTTGATATCCATCTTTAACTTCAATTGAAAGAATGGTATTTTGGGCATCAAGCGTAAAGTTTTCACCCTCTAATTTTATTGTAATTGATTCATTTTGGGTCTTTAATGCCTCTTCACTAGGTAAAGTCTTTAATTGTTCTTGTAACACTTTTATTTTAGAACCTAATGTTTTACCTAACACTTTAAAGTTTGGTTTTAAAGAGTAAGTTAAGTAATCTGTCATGTCATCTTTGTAAGATAATTCTTTAACATTTAATTCTTCTTTTATTATTGAATCTAAATTTCCAATGATATTTTTTATAGAGCTGTCTAATATTACTTCACTAATTGGTTGTCTAACTTTGATATTTGCTGTTTCACGAGCATCACGTCCTAGACTACATATATCTCTTACAAGATCCATTTTCTCTTCTACTTCTTCATTTACTAAATTTTCATTAAACTTTGGAAAGTCTGCTAAATGAACACTTTCTTCACCAGTTAATTTAGTATAAATGGAGTTATAGGCGCAGTTAATTTTGCTAAAGTAACTAAAACTTCGTATGTTGTTTGATAAACACTTTTTTTACTTTTTGTTAACTTGCTATCCCAGAATCTTCTTCTATTACTTCTAATATACCAATTTGATAAATCATCATTTAAGAAAGGTACAATTAATTTTACAACTTTGTTTAAATCATACTCTTCATAAGCATTAATAACATCACGAACTAACTTGTTTAATTTTGAAAGTAACCATTTATCAATTAATTCGCGATCTTCTACTTTTATGTCGTATTCTCTTGGATCAATGTTATCGGCATTGGCATACATTTCGAAGAAGGAATAGGCATTTTTAAATGTTGCATAGTATTTTGAATAAATTTCTTTTAAGCCTACCATATCAAATCTTAATGGAGTCCATACTGGAGATGCATATAGCATATAATATCTAACTGGGTCAGCTCCATATTCGGTCATAATATCTATTGGATTGATAATATTTCCTACGGATTTTGACATCTTTTTACCGTGAGCGTCAAGCATCATATCATTAACAACAACATTTTTATAGCTAGATACTCCTGATACTAATGTTGAAATGCAAAGTAGAGAGTTAAACCAACCTCTTGTTTGGTCAACACCTTCGGCAATAAAGTCACCTGGGAATTGTGATTCAAATAATTCTTTGTTCTCAAATGGATAATGAAATTGAGCATAAGGCATAGCTCCACTATCAAACCATACGTCCATAACATCAGTAACTCGAGACATTGTTTTGCCACAGCAACTACATTTAATGTGTAGATTATCAACATAAGGTCTATGAAGTTCAATCTTTCTAACATCAATATCTTCTACTAGTTTTTCTTGTAATTCATCTAGTGAACCGATACATTCAACATGTCCACATTCACAAGTCCAAAGTGGCATAGGACAACCCCAGTATCTATTTCTAGAAATACCCCAATCTACCATTCCTTCTAGCCAGTTATTAAATCTTTTTTCTCCGACATATGCTGGATACCAATTAACTTTTTTATTACAATCTATTATTTGTTGTTTTAATTTAGTTGTTTCAATATACCATGCTGGTTTAGCATAATAAATTAACGGCTTTTTACATCTCCAACAATGAGGATAATCATGAGTTATTTTTTGTTTTTTGAATAGTTTATCATTTTCCTTTAAGTATTTGATGATATCAAGTTCAAGTTCTGAATCTGTTACTACTCTGCCCTCCCAAGGTCCAACAGTATAACAACCATCTTTGTTGACACTTTGAGAAAAACTAATACCATTGGCTTTTGCAACGCGTGAGTCATCTTCACCATATGCAGGGGCGATATGAACAATTCCAGTACCATCTTCTGCTGTAACATAAGAGTCTGCTAAAACTTCAAATGCCTTACCTTCAACTTTAGCAAAAGGCATTAATTGGCAATACTTCTTACCTACTAAATCTACCCCTTTATAAGTTTCTAATACTTCGTAATCATCACCAAGTACTTTACCAGCTAAAGTTTTTCCGACTATGAAGTTGTAACCCTTTGATGATGCTTTAATATAATCATATTCAGGATTTACGCATGTTGCCACATTATCAATCAAAGTCCATGGTGTAGTAGTCCAAACTAGTAAGTAACAATCTTCATCTGTTAATTTTAAAGGAACGATTACTGTATTAACAGAATCTTGTTGATATCCTTGAGATACTTCATTTTGAGATAATTCTGTTCCACATCTTGGACAATATGGAAGAACTTTGTTACCATGATAAATTAATCCTTTATCAAAAATATTTTTTATTAACCACCATTCTGACTCAATGTAGTCATTAGTACAAGTTATATATGGATTGGTACAATCAATAAATTGCCCCATCATTTCTGTAACTTTTTTAACTTCATCAATATTTGAATCAGTTTCTTTGTTACATTCTTTACAGAAATTTTCTATTCCGAATTTTTCAATATCAGATTTATTTTTGAAACCAAGCTTTTTTTCTACATTAACTTCAATTGGTAGTCCATGTGTATCTAATCCTATTTTTCTTAAAACTTGATATCCCTGCATTGTTTTATATTTACATATAGCATCTTTTATAGTTTTAGCAAAGACATGGTGTAAGCCAGGTTTAGCATTGGCATAAATTGGTCCATCGTAGAATACATACTTATCTTTACCATTTCTGTTTTCAATTGTCTTTTTCAGAATGTTTTCAACTCCACCCCAATCTTCTCTTATAGATTTTTCTATTTCTGATACATTTCCTGTTTTTAATTTTTCAAATTTCATAATAATTCCTCCACTTCTATTTTTTACTTTTTGGCTGTAATAATAATTGTTATTTGCAGGTTTATTAAATCAACTCCTTAAAATAATAAAAAGGTGTATACCAAAGGACGAACTAGTCGTGGTACCACCTTATTTTGTAAATACGAAATATATCTACCTTAACTATGTAACGTATAGTCCCGCCTTTATCTTATCCATAAAGGGCACTTGAAAGTGATCTAAAATATTTTACTCATAACCTTATTTCACCAAAGTTAAGGTTCTCTTTCATACTTTCGAATATTTCCGTCTTTCGCATTTGCTTATTACTAAAGTTATATCATACATATTTTATTATTTCAAGATTAATAAATTAATTTGTTATTGTTTTAAAGATTATAATAGTTAGATAGCAAAAAGGCAAGAGATTTTTAGTTCTTGCCTTTCTTAGTCTAAAATTTCAATATCCTCTATTTCATCGATAATTGCAGCTTGCTGCTCTAACAATATTTTTAATTTACGTTTAAATATTTTTAAATTCTTATTAGCAATATCTGTTTGATTATCAATCTTTTCAGCTTTGATAAGTGCTTCATTTACAATTCTACTAGCACTGTTTTTTGCATCTTTTACAATTATGTCTGAATCTTGTTCAGCTAAATATTTGATATGATCAGCAGTATGTTCTGCTCTAATGATTGTATCTTTTAAATTGGATTCGATGCGATGATAATGTTCTACTTCTTCTCTTAGTTTTGAGATTTCTGCTTCTTGTTGGTGTATTTTTTCTTTTTGTTCTGTATATTTTTTTACAATTCCAGAGGTTTGGTCAATGACGTCGCTAATAAATTGGTTTACTTCTTTACGATTATAACCATTAGGCTCATAATTAAATTTTTCCATTTGCCTCACCTCTGGACTCTACTTATCTATTACCAATTAAATTCGTCATCTATGTCTTCTTCTTTTGCTTGTTTCTTTGTTGTTTTGGAAGATGGTTCCCTATCATCACTTATTTTTCCTTCAACATTAACGTTGTTAGGTGTACATAGGAAAACGCCACCACCTAGTTTTTCTAATCCTCCGCCAATAGCGTATAATGTTCCACTTAAAAAGTCTACAATTCTTTTTGCTTGATCGGGTGTTACTCTTTTTAGATTAACGACTACTGCGTTTCTTCCTTTTAAGTAATCTGCGATTTGTTGTGACTCTGAATATGCTCTTGGTTCTAATAGCATCATTTTAGAACCTGCTGTTCCATTTTGTTCACTATATTCCTCACGAGATGAAGTGTAAAATTCTTCATCTGGTGTTTCATTTGTTTCATCTTCTGGTTCTGAACCACCTAATATATTTTTGAATTTTTCAAATGCCATAATATTGCCTCCTATTTTATAACTTTAACTATACCACATTATAACATATAATTTTTATTTGGAAAAGTTTTTTATATTATTTTTCTTCAAATAATTTGTCAATATTTTTTTATATAGCCAAATAATAAATCATCGTTCTTCTACATAATTTACAATTTTATCATACAAGCCTGCCTGTATATCATCTGTATTTTTTTTATCGCACAAAAAATCTTTTAATACATTATATCTAATCATTCTATTTGTGTGCTTATTCAATCCCTCTGATGAAGCCAACTTATATTTTTTTAACATATCATAGATATTCTTCTCTTCATCTGATAGTTTTCCATCCATATCCATATCATTGTCAAAAACCGAATATAATTTTACGAAATTTTTTAATTTTTCTACATGCACATCTGTAACATTCTCATCTTCTCTTTGTAAATAAAAAATAACAGAAAAAACTGTATAAAGCTGTGCTTTTCTTTTTACAAATTTTAGAATTTCATCATCCTCAATGAATTTTCTCAATTCAATAATTGCATCGCAAATATGCTGTTTATCATTTTCAGCATCTGTATAACCGGTTTGTAAGTCTTCGTATGCCTGATTTAAGGGTTTTTGATCCGTTTGATCAATAATGCCCTGACGATATAACAGAATTAATGTTCCACAAAATTCTACATCTTTCATTCTTTTTATATCAGTATTATTAAACAAATGCTTTTCTTCCCAAATTTCATTTTCCGATAAATCTCTCGCCAGTGCAGCAAAGTCACCGGAAATACTATTACGCTTTTCTTGATCATTTAAATTGAAGTCTGTTAAATTTAGCCTTCTAAACACCTGTACAATTTCCTCTTTAGTTGATTCCTGACTTATTTCAATAATCATTAACCTATAATTCCAAAATGCTGTTTTAACCTCTGGATCTAAATCTTTAAAAAATTTATTACCATATTTTTCCTTAATTTCTTCATCTAATAAATACTGTGATTTTAATTTGTAGTCATTATCTATAAAAGAAGAAATAGCCTTAATTCTTTGTTGTCCATCTACAATATGTGTCACCGACTCTCCTGTTTCTGGATCTGTCTCTGCTTTCCAAAAAAATACTTCTGGAATTACCAACTTAAGCAGAATAGTTTCTATTAGTCTTATCTTGTCTTTCTCTCCCCATACCGATCTTCTCTGATATGATTCATCTACAATTAAACTTCCGCTTGAGAACATTGTATTAATTTCTTTTATACTTTTATGATTGTCAGAAAAAGAAAACATTTTAACCCTCCAAATTTTTTTTCGTCTTTTCAATTCCTATAATTTGATACTCTTCCAAATCCTCCCACGATCTATAAATCCTATATGTAATTGGATGCACAATCATTAGTTCATCTTGTAACAATTTGTTAATAGGAGCTACAACAGAAAGCCATTCTGTTCTAATTGGTGGTATTTCCATTAGAACTTTATCATTAATATATCCACGGAATATGGAAGCTGTTAATTGTTGGTAAAATCTTTTGTATTGTATCTTTTCCGTTTGTCTCATTTTGTTCCAATAATATTGGTATAAACTTTCTGAAATAATGGCAATGTCTATATCTGAAGACTTTTGTGTATCATCTCCATCATGGAATGGTGTTAAAATTTTATTGGGTGATAGACTAAAACCTGTTTTAGCACTTCCTACAAGTTGCAAACTATGAAAGCTAATGTGAAAATGCTCGGAAACGATTTCCTTAAATCTATCTAATACATCTATCACTTCATCGCCAGGCACCTCTAAGTAATCCGAGAAGTACCAATATTTTGATTTCACAATATATTTAATATAGAAATCACGTGTATCTAATGATAACAAATCCGCTTTTATCATTTCCGCATCTATCATTTTTATTCCCACCTTAATCCATATGTTCTTCAATCCATCCCTGCAATTCCATGGCAATTCCATTTGCCAATAAATATGGGACTCCATTTCCAACCATTTTAAACTTTGCTGATAAAGACAGCGTTGGTAATACTTCAAACCAAACTGGCAATGATTGTATTGACAATGCTTCTGCTATGCTTATCCTTCTTGGTTGATATGGGTGTAAATGTACTTCATTATTGCCATATGCTGCAGTTGGAGAATATCTCCATCTATGTAATCGCTTAAATGATTTTTTAGAAGTATCTCCCTCGGCTATACTAACAAATTTATTATTTGCAACCGTGTTAAAATAATCCCTTGAATTCGCATGGTTTTCTACATTATTCTGCCTAAACCAATATTCTACTGTCAATTCTGGAATTATATCTTGTGGCTCATTTCTCACGATTCCAATTTGAAATGGCTCAACGGTTGGCCAATTGCACATCTTTATCCGATCCATCTCATATGTTTTGTTAGTTCCAATTGTGTATCTGAGATTCTTTCCGAATCTTCTCCGGTTAAATCCCACTAATATTAATCTGTCTCTGAACTGTGGTACCCCGTATTCCAAAGCATTTTCTATTGAATCAAATAATGAATATCCAGCTCGATACAGCCTCTTTTTCATCTGTTCATAAAATATTTTATGCTTTTTTGTCTGATATAAACCTTTTACGTTTTCTAGCACAAAAAAATCCGGTTGACGTTTAACAATTAGTTTCACATACTTTTCTGTTAATTTACCATTTTCCCCTGTACTTCCCGCATTTTTACCCGCAGTTGAAAAATCTGGACATGGAGGGCCACCAATAAACCCTATAATCCTATCTTTATTTCTTACATCATAATCTGGAAAACGTTGATTCCAAACCCTATCATCCAAGAATTCTTCTATACTGCCTTCATAATATCCATATTGGGGACGGTGTGGTCTATTTCTTCTAGCATACTGATATGCTTGTATAAAACTATGGTTATATTCATTAACAAACGCTATATCAAACCCAGCTTCCTCGAATCCCAAATCCATAAATCCAAGTCCAGAGAAGAAAGAAAAAACCTCAATCGCCATTTCAATCTCCTGAATTAAATTCTACCAGCTTTTCCCAGTCAATACTTCCATCTTCTCTGCAGAAGCTATTGGAAAATTCTCTAACCAGTCTATTGGCTGCTCTGTTATAACTTTCTTTATAATCAGCCACATATTTCTCAGGCATAGTTCCCATGTATCCGATAATCTTTATGTAAAAGTCCTCGTCTCCCGTTAATTCTGCCCAGAATCGTTTTCCTGCCAATTCCTGATACATTTTTGGCTTTCCTCTTCCAGATTCCTTCTTTTTCCCATAACAATATCCAATATACGCTTCGTACCTTGCTTTTGCTTGCTGTGCCAATTTAGAAGCAGCTGTAAAATTCTGCTCCTGCCTTTTTTTACTATCCGCATTGAATACAGATGGCCCACTTTTAACAGCTATCGCAGAGATTGTATTTGTCTCATTATTCTGAATCATAATATCAATACCTTCTGCCAGAGCCTTATTTCCGCCACTTGCAGCAATTGCAATCGGCTCAAAAAAGCAATTGCCAAAAATGGTTTCTTCACTGGAACTTACAAAGGCTGTAAGTACTGAATCCACAATTTCAGTTGCACTCTGCATGGCTTTTGCACGATATAAATACGGATTTTTGCGTTTCATTACCTTTTGAATATTTAATCCATCAATCTTTTCAATTAACGTTCCGTAAAATGTTTCCAATGCAGATGCGATTGCCTGAACCACCGCCTGTTCATCATATGAATTATTTAACGGCATATAAACTTCCTCCCAATTCTATTGCATTTCTAATCTTATTATGTACATTTGTGCCTCTAAAACGTTTTGTTTGAACAACAGCAGTATTATTAGCTACAGAAAGTACAGTTTTCCCAATGGCCTCAGCTAATCCTACCGGAACTGCATTCCCAATTTGGCGGTATTTTGCAGCTGTTGTTCCAGTAAATACCCAATCATCTGGAAATTGCTGAATCCTTGCATATTCTTTTACACTTAACGGTCTATTCTGTGTCGGATGACACATCATAGTCGCCTTCTGAACCGGAGAAGTAACTACTGTTGGCGAAGGCTGATCATACGATAATCTTCTATAAAATCCGACTTTTCCTCCCCCTGATTTATATGCGCCACCCATTGCAATTGGAATAATATCCTCTGGCAAATCTCTCCAGTTTCCACCTTCCGGAACCATTGTCAAGAATTTCAATCTTTCTTCACTTAATGTTGCACATTCTCCATGATCAAATTCCAAATCTTTTATCACGCTTCTAACAGTTTGCCATTGATATTTCTTATCCTGGTGCATCTGAAAATGTGTTGGGATTGGTAAAAATACATCTTCATCATCACGGCTTCCAATCAATACAAATCTCTCTCTAAACTGCGGAACACCATAATTTACGGCATCAAGCACACCATATACTGTTTTATATCCTAATTTGTCAAATTCAGATAAAATTACATCAAGCACTGTACCCAACTTTTGTTCAGGGTCACTTTCATCTCTTTCAGATAAAGGTACATATTTTAATGGTGATGACATAATCCCTTTTACATTTTCCATTACAAAAAATCGAGGACGTATGTAATCTATCATACGGATAAAATCCATAAATAAACTTCCTCTTGGATCATTTATCCCTAATCTTTTTCCTGCAGTTGAAAAAGGCTGGCATGGCGGTCCCCCACAAATCAAAAATGGTTCTCCCACTGCTAAGCCTGTCATATCTAACAGTTGTTGTGGCTGTATTTCTCTAATATCTCCACCCAAAACCTTATGTCCATTAGCTTTCATAGTTTTCACGCATGCTGCATCAAAATCTTGTCCAATCACTACATTTAAACCTGCTTTTCCAAGTCCAATATCTAATCCCATTGCCCCGGAAAACAGCGAAATAACATCTCTATTAGCAGCATATCTACTATAATCATTCTGTTTTATATTTTTATGCATTAAACTTTCTCTCCGTTTTTTAATACGAACTGTCTTTCAAAAGAACTGTTTACCGCATCTGCTATATCTTCTAGCTCAGCTATGGTAAAACTCTCTCTTTTCATTTTCCCATTAAAATTCTGTGGTGTTGTCCCTATTCGTCGTGCAAGCTCAGCTACACTGATATCCGACCTCACACATAACACCTTGATTTGTTCAGAAATCGTCATTTCGGGTACCTCGTCATTTAATCAACTCTTACTTTACTAGTATAAAGCATAACGTTTATATCGTCAATCAAATAATTCATACTATACGGTCATTGGTTCTTGTATCTTTTTACTTAAATTGTTAAAATACTTTATACAAAAGGCGGTGAAAATAGCTATGTCTCGTGACCCCGAAATCGTGTCTAAAAATATGCGAAAAATCCACAGCAAAGATACCTCTATCGAAATCCAACTAAGGAAAGCTCTGTGGCACAAAGGATACCGATACCGTAAAAACTATAAAGCTTTACCCGGCTCTCCTGATATTGTTCTTACTAAATACAAAATTGCTATTTTTTGTGACAGCGAATTTTTTCATGGAAAGGACTGGGAGATTTTGAAACTACGCCTTGAAAAAGGTAAAAATCCAGATTACTGGATCAAAAAAATAGAACATAATCGTTCCCGGGATTTTGAAACCGACAAAAAACTTTTATTTCTCGGCTATACAGTTATACATTTCTGGGGACAAGACATCAAAAAGCATACTGATGAGTGTATCCAGGCCATTGAAGAGGCTATATGGGATACTACCTTTTCCAATGACACTATTGAACTTACAGACGAATAATAAAAAATTTGTGGCCGTATTTTTTTCGCCAATACAGCCACAAACTTTTTATACATATATTATCTCTGTAAGCACAATTTCTTCTGCGCAAACCTTAATATTGTTCATCAGTCTAACCCACCTCATCTGATCCTGCCTCTTCAAGTTTTCATTCACGCTCTGTTTTTCTGCCATCTGTTTCATTAACACTTCTACCTGCTCTGTTACTTCCTGGTCAATCTGATTCAGATGTGCTGTCAGCTTGCCAGATAATAACAAGTTTTGATACCGTATTGGTCTATGCTCTTTCAAAAACTGTTTCCGTAACATTCCATATGTCGGTTCTTCTTCATTCAATACCAGATTCGGCAAACAATAATCTCCACACAGAGTATAACTTAATCCGTTCTTTTCATCATAAATGTGCTTTTCCATGATTTTATCTCTCCATTTCTCTATTTTTTGATTTATTTTTCTTACGCTGCTGATTTTCCATCTCACTCTTTTTTATTCCCCAGGCTAATCTTTCATGAATACTTCCCTTCGGCATTTGTTCCATCCGCTGCTTTTCTTCCAGAGCTTTCTCGTTGCAAATATCCTGCTGTACTGCCGCATCTACCGTCTCTATTCCCAGAACACGCACAACACGATCATACCTATCAGAAACGCCTTGCATTATATTCTTTTCTTCTGATAATTTATGATTTTCTTTACGCATATCATCCAACTCCTTCTGAATACCGTTATATTTTTGTTTCAGCTTTTGATATTTACTCTTCCAATTTTCCACCTCTTTTGTAAGTTCTTTAACCTGTGCAGCCATTGCCCCAACCTTATTTTTTATCTGAAGAAACAGCGGTTTGATTTTTTTGTCCCGGTAGGTCGCTGCCCGTTCCAACGTTCCTGCTTCCGGTAACAACATTTTAACTATTCCATATTCTTTTATTTCCTTACTCACATTATCCATAATCGGCTGTAACTGTTCCCTGCGTGCATATTCCGCAAAAACAGAGCACTCGCTCCGCATGAGCGGAGCGCTGTTCCGC